>OFBC01000097.1_pt1 | contig 12574 bp, 14 predicted proteins | sample 1520411 | NCBI WGS metagenome assembly OFBC01 (sample SAMEA3696446, study PRJEB22514) | metagenome | biome: water; feature: marine; material: hydrothermal vent | place: Pacific Ocean | collected 2014-08-12 | depth 1521 m
TGTTATGCTGTTGTTATCATTTTACCGTTATATTCTTTCAATACCATTTTTTACTATTTTGTATTGAAGTTTTTCTCCCTCCTCTGAATATCTGTGTTTTTCCAGTATTAACTCCCTTGAATTATCCAATTTTTCCATTCTAATTATGGTTTTACTCCAATATTCAAGCAATTTTCCCCCAGTTGCTTTAAATCCATTCAAAGTATCGCTTACTTGGTTTGTAATTAAAACCGCCACATTCTTTTTTTTAGCAATATTTAACAGTGTGAGTATCTGCTTACCAAGTATTCTGTTTAGTCTAGTGTTTTCATTTACATTGTCCGAGAGCTCTAACCTATATAAAGAAGAAATACCATCGACAACAACCAACCCTAAATTATCAATGAAAAATAATTTTTCAAGTATTGCCGACTGCTCTTCAAAGCTTTCAGGCTCGTAAATAATTAGGTTATCGAGAATGTTTTCAATGTCATTTCCAGAGATTTGTTTTATTCTTTCAATGGATAATCCGCCTTCTGTATCTACATATACAACTTTAAAACCTTTTTTTATAAAATTTATTGCTGAAATTATGCCTATGTTGGTTTTTCCAACTCCCGGTGGTCCGTAAATTTGAGTAATTGTTTTTCTTTCGATATTTCCCTTTAAAATTTCATTTAACATTATATCACTTAATTAATATTAATTTTGAGATTGGAGATATAATCTTAACAACGCTTAAAATAAAATTAACGGCTTGCTTAAATGCCTTCTTGCAGATGGTGGAACTTCATAAAATCCTTCCTTTATATCTCTTTTAACTTCTATTAATTTTATTTCATCATATTTTATTTTTTTACCGCATTTATTACATACATAACCGCTTTTAACTCCTTTTGATTTTAATGTTCCACCGCAGGAGCATTTTTTGTCTTTCATATACTGTTTGGATAGTCTTAATATCTTTAATTTTTCAATATTTATTCCAAGTGGTTCCTCCCTAACTGTTCCATATACTCCTACAATATCGCCTTTTTTCAATTTTCTTATTAAATTCCTAAAATCCTTCGTAGGTTCATAAGCTACGCAGTTTATTTTTCCAGTTCCATCATCTATTTCAAATACTACAATTCCGCCTGCAATGTCTTTTGGATTATTTACCACTATTCCATAAACTATTACTCCCGTGTTTGGATATATGTCCTTTATTTTCATATATCTTAAATGAACATCGGTTCCCTGATTTGTTTTGTATATCATGTATCTGTCTATTTCTTCCCCGCATTTAACCATATTCATGGCATCTATTAAAACATCCTTTTTTATTCCACGAATGCCGTATAGAACTGGACATTTTGTTCGCGGTGCAATTATCTGCTTCTCGCCATCTACATTATTAAATGTAAATGGAATAGTTTTTTCATCCATTTCAACAACTGATTTACTGTCTATTGCTCTTTTCTTTCCCCAGTTTTCCCTTTTCCTATATGTTAGGAGCTCATATGTATATGGTCCAACTGATGCTATACTTCCCAATGCCCCTATTATACCATGTCCTTTTTTATATGCTTTATATTCTCCGCCGATTTTGCCTATTATTTCCTTTGCATAATCTACGGTGATTATATCATAAAGCACTTTTTTGTAGTAATCATCTAAAATCTTTCTGTTTTTTGTATAATTTTCTTCACTTAAAAACACTATTCCAGGGTTTGTGTTCTCGCATTCAAAATCAGAGTATTCTTCAACAAGATTTATTACAGTTTCTTTTATGTAATTTATATCCTTTTCAGTTAGTTTCTTTTCATCTTCAATAATCCTTAAACTAACTCCCCCGTTTCCACGAGTTTTATATTTAACCATGGGGTTCATTCTTATTAACTTTGGAGTGTCCATTTTGTATTTCTCTCCGAGCTCATCCATTAAAAGCATTCCAATATATGTTGTGCAATACCTATCCCTACTGTCTGTGTCATCAAGTCCTATGAACATATTTTCACCGAAATAATATAATAATACAGTATTCCCATCAACAAGTAATTATATAACCACCTTTTTTGATGTAAAATATTACTTATGTATTCGAATAATATATTTTTAAGTAATCAAATAAAAAGTTTTTAATAGAAATGCTTATATATGAGTTAATCGTATTATTTAATGTCCAGCCTACATCAACTTCTACATATATATTAAAAGCTTCCATTAACATCTGTATGGAGTATTTTTTTAAGCAACTCCCGAGCTGTTCCTTTATAGAACAGTAGGGAGGATGGACAATCCCATAGTAATATGGGAGCGGGTATCGATGATAAGGATATTCAAAATATATCATAAGTAATTACATAAAACTTATGATGTATTTTGAATATCTTTTGAGATACCTCCAATAGGATGTATATATAAATAATCGTGGCGCGGGGTGCTGTGCCTGGTGGCACAGGGCGGACTTCAGATCCGTCAAGTTCGTTTGAACTCGGGGTTCGATTCCCCCCCAGCGCCGTTTTTTATATATGTCTATTTTATTTTCCAGTGTTTGAGGGGAATTATGAAAAAAATATATTCCAAAACTGGTGATTTATCAGATTTTAAAAATGCCATTTCTTTTTTGCAAGACTTTACTGGATTTATAAAAATAGATAATGGAATGTTATTTTATATTGATTCAAAACTAACGTTCTCAATCTGGGGTGGAAAGAAATCTGACTTAAAAACAATATTGAAAAACCTACCTGATATATTTTCAATTGAAATATATAAATGTTCAAATGAAGACATTAAAAAAGTTATAGATAGTGAATTAAATAGTAATTCCACACCAACTGCCTCAAAACCTGAGCTCCTAAATGAAATATATGGGTCAATATCATCTAATGTAAAACCAGACGTAAATGCTGAAAATGGCATTTCAATAAACCTATATACAAATATATATAATTATGTGGGAATAGGATTATACGAAGTAATTTTAATACCGAAAAGATACAAATCCGATAAAGGAACATTGATATTCAAAAACTGTGATGAACTATTTGCCATATATGAGTCGAAAAATAAAACACTTGAAGGAAAAAAAGCACTTGGAAAAATAAAAACTGTGTTTGCAGTTAGTGAAATTACCGCATTTATTAAGAAAATACCCCTTAACACATTTAATAGTTATGTGGAAAAATACTCCAATGCTCTTTTAAAAACTCAAGTATCATTTGAGGAATTAATTAAAAAAATAAAAGAAAAAGGAACTAAAATAATTAAAAATGATTCATTGGTAAATGTTTTAACAGAAAAACCCTCATTAATAGAAATCGATAAAAATATGTATATTGTATCCAACGAAAAAAAACCTGTTTATGCATTTTTTGAAGACTATGATGGAGATAAAGCATACAGATATATTAAAAATTTCTGCATTTTTAACGATATCGAAATTAAAATATACCCTCTTGATAACGATGAGTTTAAGTTGTTCAAAGAATTTCAAGAAAATAGAATAAAACAGTAGAACGATAAATAAAACGCAATATAAGCAGTAGTAAATAAGTAGTATGTAATATCTAATTTATTTTGAATCTTTGAATATATTCTTCATATAGTATTTACTATATAGAGCTCCTGCTGGATTATGTGCTAAAATTCTATCCTTAACTAAAAATGTTGTTGTAGGAGCTCCTGAATATTTTTGAAATAATATATCATGTCCAATACACAAACCCAATATAATATTTAAATCAGTTTCTTTTTCATTCAAAATCTCAGCCTGAGCTATCGGATTACATATGGATTCTTTTTTATCTGGATTTATTTTCGTTAAATCAAATATTTCCTTATCAATTCCGCAGACCTTACAACATACGGAACATATATCAAAATGTTTTGACAGTATTTTATCCAATGTTTTTGCTTCATTTTCCAATCCAATGCAGAAAGCAATTCCAATTTTTTTGTATTCCATTAATTTGCAGAATTCGATAATTTCTTCCAATCTTGTTTTTTTCATATAATATGTCCCTTCAATATATGCGGAAACTTTTGCTATTTTTAAATTTTCATCCTTTTCATATTCTTTTATTACTTTTTCAGTGATTTCTTTTTTGCAGTCTTTTCCATCCACACATAGTTTTTTATTGCATTTTGCACATTTCATTTTATCACAAAATAATAGCTTATAATTACATATAAAGAATTATAAAGAATTACAATATATATGCATCATATATGATATATACCATATATATGGCAAATATATAAAACGCATGAGGGATATGATGAGCAAGAATATAAATTTAATGTTAATGGACGAGACAGTAGAAATATCATCAAATTTAATTAAAATAAATTCAGTTAATCCAGCATTTGGCGGAGTAGGGGAAGAAAAAAAGTCAAAATATGTATTGGATAAATTAAATGAATATATAAAAAAATACAATATTAAAAATTATTCAATAAAACAATACACTACAAAGGACGATAAAGATATAATACGACCAAATATTGTGGCAAAATTTAATTTTGGAAAAGAAGAAACACTTCATATAATTTCCCATCTGGATATTGTGCCAGAAGGAGATTTAAATTTATGGGATAATCCCCCTTATATTCCAACCATTAAAGAGGGGAAAATTTACGGCAGAGGTAGCGAGGACAACCACAAAGGTATAGTCTCCACATTATTATTAATAAATATGATTTTTGGGAGCTCCCTTTCCAACAAAAAATTATTTAATCCAAAATATAATTTAAGCCTAATATTTGTATCAGACGAAGAATGTGGAAGTATATATGGAATACAGCACATACTAAAAAGGAAAGAAGAAATATTTAAAAAAAATGATTTGATAATAGTTCCAGATTTCGGAGCTCCCGATGGAAACCTTATCGAAATTGCAGAAAAAAATATATTATGGATTAAATTTAAAATTAAAGGAAAGCAATGTCACGGAAGCACCCCGAACGATGGAGTTAATGCCGACATATTGTCTTTTAATTTTGCAAATAATCTTTATAATTATTTATATTCTAAATATAATAAAAAAGACGAGTTATTTACTCCTGCCTACTCAACATTTGAACCCACAATAATATCAAATAACATTGAAAATACAAATACAATTTCGGGATTGGTAGAATTAAATTTCGATTGTAGAATATTGCCAGATTATAATATTAACGATGTTTTAAATGATATTGATAATTTTATAGGTAATTTCATAAATAAAAGCGATGAATATTTAATATTTTACGATAAAGAAGAATTAAAAAATATCACCATTAATTACGAAATATTAAATCTAGAACAATCTCAAAAAACTCCAAAAAATTCCAAATTAGTATTAGAAATGAAAAATGCCATTAAAAAAGTATTGAATAAAGAACCTATATTATGTGGAATGGGCGGAGGAACTGTTGGGGCATTTTTAAGAGCAGAAGGATATGATACAGTAGTTTGGGGAATCGGAGAAGAGACAGCACATCAGCCCAACGAACATATAAAACTTAATGATTTAATAAAAATGGCAGAAATATATTATGAAATTATAGGAGGATTTAAATGAAAATTTATTTCGCAACTGGAAACCAAAACAAAATTAAAGAAGCAAATATTATATTACAAGATTTAAAAAATAAAAATATATCTATTGAACAGATAAAATTACCATATCCAGAACTTCAAGGGACACTGGAAGAAGTTTCAGAATTTGGAGCAAAATATGTTTATGGTATCATAAAAAAACCAATAATTGTTGAAGATAGTGGATTTTTTGTAAATTCACTTAATAGTTTTCCTTCGACATATTCGAAATTTGTGCAAGAGACCATTGGAAATAAAGGGATTTTAAAGCTATTGGAAGATAAAAACGACGAAGAGAATGATAGAAGTGCATATTTTAAAACTGTTATTGGATATTGCGACGAAAATGGAGTTAAATTATTCAGTGGAATTGTAGAAGGAAAAGTATCCAATGAAATAAAAAGTAAAGGTTATGGATTTGCCTACGATAGTATTTTTATCCCTGATGGAGAAAATAGAACATTTGCAGAAATGAAAACAGAGGAAAAAAGCAATATTTCCCATAGGAAAAAAGCATTTGAGGAATTTAAAAAATTTTTAAATAAAATCATTTAAATAATGTCCGATGTATTTATTTTTTTCCATTTCCAACCTTTATTGGCGTGAGTTATTTCAAATATGTCTCCTTCATTAATTTTATAATCTCTATAATATTTTAAATCTTTATTATCTAAATAACACAATAATATTCGTATTGCCGTTTTATGAGATACTGCAATAATATCTATATTATTGCCATTTTCAGCATCTTTTTTAAATTTATTATATATTTTATCCAAAAATCTGGCAATATTTTTTGCAACATTTTTTGGAGCTCCTGCTTTTGGAGGAGTATTTTTTGAAGGATTTTCTTCCCATTTTTTATATAATTCTTTATATTTTTCTTTGATATCATTTCTATTCATTTTTTCCCATTCTCCGAAATCCATTTCAGATAATAAATCACATTGGTATAGTGGAATATCATTTTTAGTGTTAGAATATATTACTTCTTTAATAATTTCTGCGGTGTGCTTTGCTCGTTTTAATTGACTTGAATATATTTCTTTAATTGGCTTGTCAATAAAAAATTTTGCCATTTGTTTTGTTTGGCTAATTCCTTTTTCCGTTAAATTTGCATCGGTTATGCCTACAAAAATATCATTTCCTGCATCTGTCTCCCCATGTCTCATTAAATAAATTTTAATATTATTTGATATTTCCATAATATCGCCCCTTATATTTTTTGTATATATGTCATATTCTATTGATAGTTCCATATATATGGTATCTTTACTTAAATATTGTATGAATTACAATATGCGCCCATAATAGATATTATAATAGTATGAATCAATAAATAATGAAATAACATATTTTTATTTTATATTTCTGCACATACCACAACAAAGCTTCCGTCGTCGTTATTTTTAAGTTTAACTTTCTCATAAATAATATTATTATAGTTTAATTTATTTAGCATGTTTAAAACATTATTTAATGAATAAAATTTGGCATTTTTATAAAATTTACTATTCTCTTTTTTAGAATTATAAAATTTTCCCAACATACTATTTTTATCTATAAAACCAATAATTAACCTACCATTTGGCTTTAAAACTCTTTTTATTTCCATTAGTGCTTTGATGGAGTTATTTAAAAAACATAATGTTGTAGTCATTAATATATAATCAAAAAAATTATTATCAAATGGGAGCTCCTCGGCAACACCAATATATATTTTTATGCCCCTCTTTTCTGCAATGTCTGCCATTGATTTTGAAGGTTCTAAACCATATTTAATGCCTAATTTTTCCGCAAATCTACCAGTTCCCACGCCAATTTCCAGACCTTTTTTTTCTTCTTCTGGTTTTGGAATATATTTTCTTATTGTCTCAACTTCTAATGTATATATTTCTTTATTTTCGTCATACCACCTATCATATTCTTCGGCATAATTCTCAAATGAAGAATAATTTAATAAATAATTATTGTTTTGTTTTTCCATAATCCACCAGTTTATCTATTTTAGTAGTTATGTTTTTTATACATTCATTATGTATTATTTATATATATTTAATATTTGTTGGTGGTATTTTGATTAACGAGATTATCAGAGAATCAAAAGATAAAATGGGCGTATTAATAGATGTAGAAATATCTCCAAATGCAAAGAAAAACGAAATAGGAGGAATTAATGAGTGGAGAAAACGGCTAATCATCAAAATAAAAGCTCTCCCCGTTGATGGAAAGGCGAACAAAGAAATTGCAAAATTTTTTAAAAAAACATTTGGAAAGAATATTGAAATAGTTTCAGGTTTAACTTCTTCTCAAAAAACTATTTGTGTAATTGGTGCAACCAAAGACGAAATAATAAATAAAATAACAATTAAATACTAAATAACCAGTTGAAAAACCCCAAATTAAAATAATAATTAAAATAATGATATATTAATATTTTAGATATTGATGCGCATTAACTAAATAATATATATGTGGTAATATGGACAACACAGTAAATTACAATTTAGAAACATATAGAATATGCTCACCCGAAGAAACTTGGAATAGAATAGAACCATTGATAAATAATATAAATATTGAAATTCTGGAAAGAATAGATAATTTAGATAGAATTGGAATTCCAGTTTATTCTGCAAAAAGAATTGTAAAAAACGACAAAAACGAAAATAGTACAAAAGAAAAAATAGTAAAATATCATTATGGTAAAGGAGCTACGGATATTCAGGCAAAAGTTTCAGCAATAATGGAAGCTATTGAACGGTATTCCATGGAATATCTTGATAATCCTGCCACCAAAAATCCAGAAAATCCAATAGATTTGAAAGAGCTGGTGCTATCCAAAGAATCATATAAAAATATAAATCAAATAAACAAGAATATAAATAATATCGAATGGGCAATAGGTCATGATATAATTAACGATGAAATTATTGATATTCCCATAAATGCCGTATGTCATCCCACAGAAGGGAAGCTTTTTAAAAGTAATACAAATGGAATAGCATCGGGAAACACAAAAGAGGAAGCAATTTTTCACGGTACTCTTGAGTTAATAGAAAGAGACGCATGGAGCATAGCAGAAATATACAATAAAACCCATACAAAAATAAACATTGATGGGGCAAAAAATCCAATAATCCACGAATTAATGGATAAATTTAAAGATGCGAATATAAATGTGGTTTTAAAGGATTTAACTAGTGATATTGGTATTCCTACAATTGCCGCCGTATCCGATGAACCTGTTTTAAAAGACCCTGCTTTATTGTGTATTGGAGTAGGTTGCCACATTAACCCAGAGATAGCCGTAATTAGAGCTTTAACGGAGGTAATTCAAAGTAGGGCAACCCAAATACAGAATAAGAGGGACGATACAATTCGGGGAGATATTGTAAGAAAAGTCCAATATGATAGAATGATAAAAGTTCATAAAAAATGGTATGGGCATAAAGATGAGATAAATATTGAGGAGCTCCCAGATAATTCTAAATTAGATTTAAAAAAGGACTTAGAAGTTATTAAAAATAAATTAATTGATACAGGATTTGATAAATTAATTATTGTAGATTTGAAAAAAACAGAAGTTGGTATTGATGTTGTTAGAGTGGTAATTCCAAAAATAGAAGTTTATTGTATGGACCGAGATAGAATTTCACCATGGATAAGGGGGAGAATGAAAAAAATAAGAGGAAAATGATATTTATATAATTCACGAATCATTAGGCAAGAAGCCCACGATTTTAATCGTGGGAGTAGGTCAGTATAAATACTCACAGACTTTTTCAAACATTAAATTAGTTGGGTCTTCTAATTTTAACTTATTATTTTTATTTTTATTATCATTTTTATTATTAATATTGTCAATTACATATTTTACTATGTTATTTACTGATTTTGTATGGACCATAAGATTTTTTTCCATAAGATATTTATCTACGCCCAAAATATGTTGGGGATAGCATGATACCGTAGGAATTCCCATAACTGCGGATTCCCTATTCATAGTCCCTCCCGCTCCAATCATGGCATTGGCATGATATATTAAAGATATTGCATCAATACTATGGGGCACTACTGCATTTAGTAATTTATATGTTTCTTTTTGGGCATCTGTTCGCGAGAATGCCACAATATTACAATCTATTTTTTTATTTAATTTTTCGATGATTTTTGGAATAATATCTCCATTTCCATTACAATATGAAGAATTAGGGCATGACCTCATTATAATTATCGGAATATCAGGATTTAAGTTTAATTCATTAACTATATTTTTATTAATTGGAATTATTCCATTTAATCGCGAGTTAATATTTGCAACTTCGCAAGTTCCTTTAAATGAAATAAAATCCCTTCCCCCCTGTTTCCTTAACATTGTTTTATTTATTCCTTCTGGAACTATTAAATTATTTACCAATGGCATGGTTAATCTATTTTGGGCTTCAGCATACTCATTATCTACTGTAAAAATTGATGGAATGCCAAGTCCATAAGCTACCCGCGGGAGCTCCACAGAATGTTTTGCAATTGCAACTTTTGGTTTGTTGTCTTTTATTAATTTTGTTAGGTCAATAATTCTTTTTGCAGAATTTATAAGTTTTTCTTCCGAAGTTCCCCCGTGTCTTCCTACTGAAATTGGTTTTGAGGTATAATCATACAATTTAACTATGTTTTCTAAATTTTTAAAATCTCTTAATGTAATAATATATTCAATACCTTCCTTTTCAAATTTATTTATTAATTGTGAAAAGTAATGAACATGAGGGGCATTAGTAAAATCAATCCATACATCCATTTAATCACCGATAATTAATAACTGCAAAAATTATTTAAAATTATTTTATAAGGAGCTCCTAAATAATATATCCTAAATAATATATCCTAAATAAATATAATATCCTAAATAATATTAAAATATAAATAAGAATACACCCTATATATATTTAGTTATTATTCTTATTATTGTAGTTATTATTTATTATTAAAGAAGGAGAGATATAATTATGTTTGTTAGAGAAATTGAATTAAAGGGACATATTATAGACAATAGGATACTACCAAAAGCCTTTGATACGATATTGGAGCTTGACGGAGATTATAATGTATTGGAGTTTGATATTGGTAAAAGAAAAACCGATATATCATATGCAAAAATGCAGGTAATAGGTAAAAATCAAGAGCACTTAGATAAAATATTAGAGGAGCTCCAAAACATAGGGGCAGAAATTCCAGAAATTGAAGAGGTAAAATTAAAACTCGCAGAAAAAGATGGAGTATTGCCAGAAGGATTTTACTCAACAACCAATCACCCCACACATATAAAACATAATGGTGAATGGATAGAAGTTAAAAAACCTAAAATGGACGGTATAATTATAGTTTGTCCTGAAACTAAAACAGCCGAAACTAAGGTAATGAGAGATATTAAAAAAGGTGATTTAATTGTTGTTGGGCATCATGGTATAAGAGTGATGCCACCAGAAAGACCGCGGGAAAAAGGAGAATTATTTGAGTTTATGAATTCTGATGTATCGGCTGAAAAACCAAAACAGGCAATTGTGGAAAATATCGCAAAAGAGATGTACCAAATAAGAGAGGAATATAGAAAAACAGGCAAAGGAGGAATAGCAATTGTCGGAGGTCCTGCTATAATACATACAGGAGGGGGAAAGGCAATTGCAAAACTTGTTAAAATGGGATATATTCAAGCACTACTTGCAGGAAATGCCCTTGCTACCCACGATATAGAAAGTGTTCTTTATGGAACTTCGCTTGGCATAAATATAAAAACAGGAAAACCAGTTTTAGGAGGGCATAAACACCACCTATATGCAATTAATGAAATAACCAAAGCAGGAGGCATAAAAGAAGCCGTGGAGCAAGGCATACTTAAAGAAGGAATTATGTATGAATGTGTAAAAAATAATGTCCCATTTATTCTTGCTGGAAGTATTAGAGATGATGGACCACTTCCAGATGTAATTCCAAATATAATTGATGCCCAAAATAAAATGAGAGATGCAATATCGGATAAAAAAATGACAATAATGATGGCTACATTATTACATTCAATAGCTACTGGAAATTTAATGCCTTCCTATGTAAAAACCGTCTGTATTGATATTAATTCCGATGCAGTAACAAAATTAATGGACAGGGGGACTTCTCAGGCAATCGGAGTTGTTACAGATATTGGAGCATTTATATCCCTGCTTGTTAATGAATTGGAAAGAATGGAAAAAGAAAATACAAAATAATAGTAATAATAGTGATAGCAAATAATTGTAATAATAATTGAATAAAAAAATAGTGATAAAATGGATGAACTAACTAATTCAAAAATACTATTAAAAAAGGCAGTAGATACAATATCTAAAATAGAAAAATCCAAACCTACAACTACTACTGCTACCCCGCAATTTAATGAAAAATCTTGGAAAGACGCTGAATCGGGAGTTATAAACAGTGAAGAACTTAAAAAAATGATATATTCGGCAATTGAAGCAGATGATTATTTAGTTAAAACTGCTCCAACCCATAAATTAAATAAAGAACAGGCGGAAGAATTCTGTAAAATATTATTCCATGCTAAAAAACATATTGACAATATATTAAAAGAATTTGGTTTTGAAGTTAGTAGTGGAGCTCCCAAACTAAACATAAATTCATTGTATATTGTAGGAAATAAAAAAACATTGAAAAATTTAAAGAATATCGAGCCAAATTTAAATATCATATCCACAGAAGGAGTTTTAGAACCAGAAGATATGAAAATTATAAATCCAAAAATTAATGATAAAGCCCTAATTGGAATTGAAAAAAAATGCAATATTATTAAAAATCAAATTAATAACCTAATAAATAAAGTAAATCCTTCTACTGTTGTTGTAGTAGTGGATAAAAATAATAATGCTGACGAATTAATATACAATAGTGCAAAAAAACATTGGAATGCTATTGAAATAGATATTGAAACTATTTTGGATTAACTATATAATTAACTATATATATTATACAAATAAA
>OFBC01000099.1_pt1 | contig 12323 bp, 14 predicted proteins | sample 1520411 | NCBI WGS metagenome assembly OFBC01 (sample SAMEA3696446, study PRJEB22514) | metagenome | biome: water; feature: marine; material: hydrothermal vent | place: Pacific Ocean | collected 2014-08-12 | depth 1521 m
TACTGATAGGGACCGAAAGGATTACATTTTAATGCTCTGCCATAATAAAAAATGTAAATTAATCTTAGATGATAATAATATTATAATAGGTTTTTGTCATTGTAAGGACCCAGATATGATTTTAGTTGATTTGGATGATGGGAATAGGGAAATAATAAATAAGAGGCATGTTAAAAGGATTGTTTTATTAAAAGAGGGGAATAAGAAATAATTACATCTTTATTTTCACTCGGAAATCAAGTTAAAAGCAAGTTTAACTAATTAACATTCCATCATACTTTGAATATATTGGGGAGTTATTTATGTTAATCGTGTTAAGAGTTGATGCTGGAGAGTTTTACAAAAATATTGGAGATAATGTGGAAAAAGATGAAAAAATAGGGATGTTAAGAAATACTCCAGTAATTTCCGATGTTAATGGTGTTATACAATCCATAGTTTTAGATGAAGACAGGAATGAGTTAGAAATTGTGATAAATAGAATAGAGTGATTTTTAGCCCAATAGTTAAAAATATATAATATGGGTAATATAACATGATTGCCATGCAGCCACTATGGTATGCACTACCACACCAACATTACACTCTCAAATACACTTTTTTAACATTTTTTTCAAATTCACCACCTCCCAAATTCATCTTTTTTAACCATATTACTGCTAAATAAGATGTTATGCCGCAGTAATATATTACAATGGCATAATTATTAAAAGAAGTCTATAATGGTTATAAATTTGATTTCGAGTTTCACTTAAAGGGAACTCGAACTTAATTATAATTAATGGGCCTAAAAGTCCAAAATGCAAATAATAAGAGTATTTAAATAAAATCTGTTAAATTAATTTCTTAATACCATTCCAAACTAAAAATGATTGTGGTTTTAAGGTCCCCTTTCGAGGATTTAAAAACAAAATACCTTCCTTAACTAAACAAATATAGGCTGCTTTTGGAATGTCATCAACACTTATTTCATAATTGTCTTTAAATAATTTTAGTGTATTAATTATATCCTCCTTCTTAACATCTACAATTCCATTCCTAATAGGAACTTTGAGGTTTATATAATCCAAATCCATTAAAAAATCGTTTAAGTTCCGATACTCATCATTCAACATCATTTCCAAAATCTCATTTAAATCCTTAAACATGCTCTCTTCAACAGCATATTTAATATCCTTTGGTTTTCCACCAACCGTAGAATAAATTTGTTCTTTCTGCTCATTTGAGAATTTTATATTATTTTCTTTTGCTAAAAAATCCATATATTTAAAACTCGTCTCCTTATCAAAATCATCCACTAATAAATACTTCGCCCTACCTCGGAGCTCTCCCTTATTATAAACATATTCAGCAAACAAACTATCGGAAGTTAAACATAAACAGTGTGCTAAATGCCTCTCTTTTGTTAATGATACTAAGAACTGGAATAATTCTTTTAAAAGATATTTTTGACCATTAGCGGTTATTTCCTTAATCATCTGTAATTCGTCGAAAATTAAAACTGGTATTTTACCACTTTTTTTAGTTTCTAACAATATATCATTTAAATACTGAAAGGCATCGTTTATTCTTTCATCAAATAACCTGTTAAATTCCACTTCTGGAATCGGTATTCCAGTTAATGTTTTAGTGGTTTTTGTAATCAGGTTAATGACTTCTGATTTATCCATTATTTTTTCCAATATTCCCTCTTTTTTTGTGGTAAATATTGCTTCTATGAAGTCCCTTTTTTCAGAGATTAAAAATGTTCTGAAATTTATGTAAAATACTTTATAATTATCGTTCAATTTATTGTTTATTATATGGTTGATTAGTGTGGTTTTACCACTGTTCATACTACCATAAATAAAATAAATATCATCAGGTTCTTTGTTTAGAATGTGGAGAATTTCTTTTATCTCATTCTCTCGATTGAAAAATTTCATAATTTCACCAGTGTAAATTTTAAAGATAATATCATTAGAGCTCGCTACAACCTATAAAGGATAAGGATGAGCTCGAATTATTCACTGTTAGTAATTGTGCTGTATGTGATAATCCGACAATTAGTTATAATTGTGCTTGATTCATTTCATGGCATGAATTTCCTTCTTAAATGAAATTAATAACGGACTACCTCTTATAGTCAGACCCCTTTCTTCCGCATTATAATACATCCTATGCTCATCTTCAATTAATTTTAAATAGTTATAGTAATCTTCCCTAATATCATTGACTACTCCAATATGATCATAAATAGAAGCCGTGCCTTTGACTGAAAATTTACCTGTTCGATATATATCCTCAATTAATTTTGTAGTGCGTTCATCTGAGGTTATTATTTTTTCTATTGATGTATTTTTTATAGATAGTGCATTTATAGATTCAAGTTTATCATATATTTTTTTAGGTAGAGTACCCCGGGCTTTAATAGATAAGTAAGAAACATACTCATGTCCCTTGAACAATTTACTAAACATGCTATTTTCATGCCTAACACCAATACATCTTAAACTACCATGCTTAGTCGATAACTTCAATAATTTATCCTTAAACATCCACAAATAATCCAAATAACTCATTGAATTTGTAATTATCCCATCTATAAATTTATCTGCGAGCTCTGATTTTTCAATAGTATGGATTAACCAGAATCTTGAATTCTTAGAGTATGGATCATAACAATCAACATAATATTTTGAATTATTGGAATATACTATATATAATCCTTTATCCTCCGTTTCTTTAATTACAATGTCCAAATTCTTAGTTAGTGCGGTTATGCCAGTGTTTGATTCTACAATATAAAAATGTTTTCAACAAGTTCCTCCCTTTTTCATATTCTCCATCCTCGATTATATCTTTATAAGTCCCAAACATAGTAGATTCAAGATGATCATATAACTCCTTTCGTGTTTTGATTTCCGCCATAATACCACTCTCTCACCTGTTTAACTTCAAAGTAACTACTCCATTATTTTATGTTGATTTTACCCCAATTATTCAAATGCTTCTAAAAATTTTTTCCCTCTATCAGTTATTTTGTAGTATATTTTTTTGTTTTCTTCAAAGTATTCTACTAATTCTAACTCCTCTAATCTTGAAATATAATGATATGCAGTAGTTCTTTTGAATCCTTTTTCACTGACACCTCTTGCAATTTCTCCTCGTGTTTTTGGACTTTCAATGAGTGACTTCAAGATTTCAACTGAAATGTCAATATTTAAATTGGTCATCCTTTCACCTTACATTTTTAACAGTGTCTATATAACGAACATAATATATAATATTATTATTTAATCTATTAATTTATATGTATAAAATAAAAAACTTTATATATAATTATGAACTACCATAAATTAGAGACGGAAGGATACTTCCGTATAAAATTAATAAAATAGGAATTAGTTATCCAACTTAACAACCAATAAAATAAAGTTTAAAAATTGAAAAAATAAAAAGGTGTTTTAAATGAGTTTCGACGAAATTGCTCCAGATGCAAAAAAAATAGCAATATATGGAAAAGGAGGTATTGGAAAATCAACAACCACCCAAAATATGGCAGCAGCTCTTGCTCACTATTTAGGTCATAAAGTAATGATACATGGATGTGACCCAAAAGCAGATTCAACAAGAATGATTCTTCACGGCATGGGACAAAATACTGTAATGGATGTATTAAGGGATGAAGGAGAAGATGCAATTACGCTTGAAAAAGTTAGAAAACAAGGATTTGGAGGCATATATTGTGTTGAAAGTGGAGGTCCTGAACCTGGAGTAGGATGTGCAGGTAGGGGAGTTATTACCGCAGTTGATACAATGAGAGAATTAGAAGGATATCCAGATGATTTGGATAATTTATTCTTCGATGTTCTTGGGGATGTTGTATGCGGTGGTTTCGCAATGCCACTTAGAGATGGATTGGCAGAAGAAATATATATCGTTACATCAGGGGAGATGATGGCATTATATGCTGCAAACAATATTGCAAAAGGTATTTTAAAGTATGCTAACCAGTCAGGAGTTAGATTAGGAGGAATTATCTGTAATTCAAGAAAAGTAGATGGAGAAAAAGAATTAATGGAAGAATTTGTTGAAAAATTAGGAACAAAATTAATCCACTTTGTCCCAAGAGACAATATCGTTCAGAAAGCAGAATTTAACAAAATGACGGTAATAGAATATGACCCAGAGTGTAATCAAGCACAAGAATACAGGACACTGGTTGAAAATATTACCGCAAATGAAGATTTGGTAATACCTACGCCGTTGTCAATGGATGAATTAGAGCACTTAGTAGAAAAATACGGATTACTCGATTAATTCTATAAACCATATTTTATTTCTATTTACTTATTTTAATAAAATGGATAAGAAATAACAATAAATAGTAAAAATCTCTGATTTTTGCCCATTTAAAGGAATTTATTGTCGATTCACTATAATTATAATTAAAAAATATGCGGTGAAATAATGAAATTAATAAAAGCGATTGTTAGACCTGAAAAAGTAGATGATGTAGTAGATGCTCTTGAAAAAGCAGGATATCCTGCATTTACAAAATTAAATACGGTAGGAAGAGGAAAACAGGGAGGATTGCAAGTTGGAGAAATATATTACGACGAATTACCTAAAACACTATTATTACTTGCTGTTAGCAGTGATGAAGTTGATGAAGTTGTAGGAGTAATAAAGTCCTCTGCATTAACTGGGAATTTTGGAGATGGTAAAATTTTTATTCAGCCATTAGAGGAGTCATACACCATCAGAACAGGCGAAAAACAAACCAAATAACACAGGTGAAAATTGTGAAAGAAATAATAGCAATAATAAGACCAAATGCCGTTAGAAAAACTGCTGAGGCACTTTCTAGTGTAGGATTTCCTGCCATGACGATGTGCGAGTGCTTTGGAAGGGGGAAACAAAAAGGGTATTTTGCATTAAATATGCCTGATTTGGTAGATATGGATAAAATAAGAGAAGAAGGAGAAGCTATGGGATTACATTTAAAATATATTCCTAAAAGAATGATTTCCGTCATTGCCGAAGATGCCGATGTTCCACTCGTAGTAGGATTAATTATGAAAGTTAATAGAAGTGGTAGATTTGGAGATGGTAAAATTTTTGTAATTCCTACCGAAGATGCCATAAGAATTAGAACAGGCGAATCTGGAGATGTTGCAATTGGAAACTAAATAATGAATTTAAATCTATGTATTATCTATGTATTGCAATTATTAAATTTAATAATATTTGCAAATACTACTATTTAATTATTATAATTAATAATTTAAGGTGAAATAATGCCATATGTATTATTGGATTGCGATAACCCAATCCCTGAAAGAATGAAACATACCTATGTGTTTGACCCCGAAGAAAAGATAATACCTGCATCCAATATAAACACAGTTCCCGGAGATATGACTGAAAGAGGTTGTGCCTTTGCGGGAGCTCGGGGTGTAGTTGGAGGTCCTGTTAAAGATATTATCCACATGGTGCATGGACCAGTTGGTTGTGCATTCTATACATGGGGAACAAGAAGAAACCTGTCCGATAATGAACTTCACAGAAGATACTGCTGGACAACAGATTTGCAGGAATCAGACATTGTATATGGAGGGGAGAAAACCCTTGAAAAAGCATGTATTGAAGCAATTGATGAATTCCCAGAAGCTAATGGTATGATGATATATACAAACTGTCCTACGGCACTTATTGGAGACAATATTGATGCAGTAGGCAATAAAGTTGAAGAATATATGAAAAAACCAGTATTTCCAATAAATTGTCCTGGATTTGCAGGTGTATCACAGTCAAAAGGACACCATGTATTTAACACGATGTTTTACAGATGGTTAAAGAGGAAAAAAGAACAGTATCCTGAAAAATGTCTAAAAGAAGAAAATAAAACCCCTTATGATATTGCATTAATTGGGGATTATAATATGGATTGGGATGTTGCTGTAATTAATGATTTATTTGAAAAAATTGGAGTAAGAAATGTAGTGACATTTACAGGAAATGCTTCAATGGACGATTTGTTTAAATTAACAGATGTAAAATTAAATGTTGTTCATTGTCAAAGGTCTGCTGAATATATTGCCCACATGGTTCAAGACGGATTTAAAGTGCCATTCACGAGAGTTTCTTTCTTTGGAGTTACTAAAACTTCCGAAGCCCTATACGATGTAGCAGAAAGGTTGAATATACCAAAAGAAACAGTAGATAAAGTAATTGAAAAAGAAGTAGAATCCATAAACAAAGAATTGGAATTCTATAAATCAAAACTTAACGGCAAAAAGTGTATGGTTTATGTGGGAGGTCCAAGAACATGGCACTGGATTATGGCTATGAAAGAATTAGGAATTGATTATGTAGTGGCATGTTGCACATTCTCCCACGATGACGATTATGAAAAAATGAATATTAATCTTAAAAAAGCGGGATTAACTGATGTTCTTGTGATGGATTCACCAAATGAACCAGAATTGGAAGAAGCAGCAGAATTATATAAACCTGATTTCATGCTTGTAGGATTAAAAGAAAGGTATTTATTTAGAAAATTCGGAATTCCAACAGTAAATTCGCACAGTTATGAAGAAGGACCTTATGCAGGATATAGAGGATTTGTCAATTTTGCAAGAGATATTTATAAAGCAGTTTGTCATCCAATTTGGAATACAATACACGAAAAAGAGGACAAATTTGAAGAATATAAGGTGAAATAATGAGTAATCAAACGGAATGCAGTAATTGTGGCGAAATAAATTATATGAAAAAAACAAGGAAAGGAACTATAAACCCAAATAAAATATGTCAGCCGATTGGGGCTATGTGGGCAACACTGGGAGTTTGCGAAGGTGTCCCATTTGTCCAAGGTGGTCAAGGTTGCACAACCTATGCAAGATACCAATTTGCAAGACATTTTAGAGAACCATCACCTATTGCATCTGCATCATTTCACGAACATGCTGCGGTATATGGGGGAATGAAAAACCTAGTTGATGGAGTAACAAACCTTGTAGCAAGATATGACCCAAATCTGATAGCTGTAATTACTACATGCTCCTCAGAAACAATTGGAGACGATATTGAATCATTTATTAGGGCTGCAAGAAAAAACATTGCTAAGGAAGTTGGAGAAGAAAAAGCAGAATTACCAATTATTCCAGTTCATTGTCCAGCATATAAAGGAAGTCATGCCACAGGCTACGATAATGCTTCAAAAGCATATTTTCAATATTTAGCTAAAAAAGACCCAGAAGTTGAACCACATAAAATAAATATTATATCTGGATTTGGAACTAACCCTGGAGATATATTAGAAATAAAAAGAATGCTTAAAATGATGGGATTGGAAGAGGGAAAAGATTTCTCCATTATATTCGACATTAGTGAAAATCTTTACAAACCATTGAGGGAACCGCTTGATGAAGTGCCATATTATCCCGACGCTGGAACCACCATTGAAGAATTTGTAGATGCGGGAAATGGTAAGGCAACTTTTGCATTATGTCAATCAGCAGGAGGGGCTGGTGCTTTATTCTTAAAAAAGAGATTTAAAATACCTGATTTCTATGGGCAACCAATTGGTATTAAAAATACAGATGAATTTTTAATAAACATAGCCCAACTCACAGGTAAAGGAATACCTGATGAGCTCCTTGATGAAAGAGGTAAATTAATAGACGCCATTGCCGATACTGTTCATTATACAATGGATAAAAAGGTAGGTATATTCGGAGACCCTGACCATGTAGTAGCTGTGGCTAGATTCTGCTGTGAAATTGGTATGAAACCTGTTGTGGTTAGCACCCAAACTCCATCAAGAATATATAAAAAGGAAATGGAAAAAATTGCAAAAGAATTTGGTGTGGATATTGAAGTCCAATTCTCTGACCTATGGGACTTTGAGAAGAAAGTAAAAGAGATAGGAGTAGATTTAATTATTGGACACCCAAAAGGGGGAGTCGCAATAGCAAAAGATATGGGAATAGGACTTGTAAGAACTGGATTCCCAGTATATGATAGAGTTGGATATTCTCGATGGCCAATAATGGGATACATGGGAAGTTTAAGATTCTTTGATGAGCTTGTAAATACTATATTAGACAGTAGTGTGCCAGATACTCGACTTCAACAGTAAGTTGAAAAATAAAAAGGTGAAATTGTGTCAGAATTAAAGATTGTTAGAACTGGCTATTATGATAAATTTGGAAAAAAAGCAGACGAAAATGACTTTACATATATTACTTTTAATATTAGTAAAGATATCGACCTCTCAGGTGGGGATTTGTTTGTTCAACTAACAAAAATTAAAGGAGCTCCTGTAATTGTTGCAGAATATGAAGATAATGAATTTGGCGGAAATTTCGGGAGACCTTGGGATTTGCCCGTATTAGAAGAAGCAGGGCAAAAATTTGAATCTTTGAAAGAATTAATTCCAGAATTAAAAGAAATAGGAGCTTCCAAAGGTATTGATTGGATTTAAATTTACTGGTGAATAACAATGGTTGTAGAAATCGATTATAATAAATGTGATGGAGTAGATTGTTCAGGATGCAAAGATGCATGTCCTACGGATGTGTTTGGTATCAAAGATGGAAAAATTGTTGTGGTAAATGCCGAAGAATGCACATTCTGTATGATGTGTGAAGATTTATGTCCTGCTGATGCCGTAAAAGTTAAGAATTAATTTATTATTAATTCTTATTAATATTATTAATCATTATTGCCAAATTTTTAATTTATTAATTTTTTTATCATGCCATTTTATCATTATTTTTTTAACTAACAATGAAAATTTAAGTCATAGATTTATTAATTTATATAAGTGGTGGATTATATGGAGAAAATACAAAATGCAGGGGATGTCAATGTGGTAAGCAATATAAACGCCAATCCAACAAACAAAAATGTTAAAGGACGAATTGACAGAATAAGCCACTGCATAACAAATGATAATAATACACTTCCAGCATGTGCTGAATTTACACAACCGGGGGATTTTTCCGAAAGGTCTTGCACATTTCACGGGAGTAAGATTATTATTAACAGCCATATAAAAAATGTAATCCATCTTATTCATTCTCCTGCAAGTTGTGCATATTATTCATGGGATTACCGACCAAATACTTACTCCTACTGCTTCACAACAGACCTTAAAGAAGAAGATGTTGTATTTGGCGGTGAAAAAAAATTATATAATGCAATACTTAAAATATGCGAAGAATTTAATCCCGATGCCATATTTGTATATGAAACTTGTCAATCTGCATTAATTGGAGATGATATCTCTGCGGTTGTAAAAAGCGTAAAAAAGAAATTAAATAAAGACAATAATGCAAATAAAAATATTCCGATATTGGCATTTGAATGTGCAGGTTTTAAAGGTAAAACCCAAAATAAAGGACATATGATAGCAAATAAAAAACTTTTTGAATTAATTGCCACGAAAGAACTGGAAACAATAACTACAACAACCCCTACGCCATATGATATAAATATAATTGGTGATTTTAGCACAGGGAGCTCCCGCTCAATAGAAGAAATATTTAATAAAATGGGAATTAGAGTGCTATGTTCATTTACAGGAGATGCCACAATTGACAAAATAAGAATTATGGATAATGCAAAATTAAATATTGTCCATTGTATGAAAAGTTCCATTCAATTTGCAAATATGATGGAAAAGGTTTATGAAGTGCCGTATATTGTTTCAAATTTCTTTGGAATAAAAAATTGCTGTGATGCTTTGGAAGTCGTTGGAAAAATATTGAACATTGATAAGAAACTTGTTGATGATACCATCGATTATTATTTAAAGAAAAATAAAAATGAATTGGAATATTATAAAAAAGAATTAAAAGGAAAAAAGGTTTTCATATGTCATGGGGCTCAACGAGCATTAAATTATATGGGTCCGATAATGGAAGAACTTGAAATGGAAGTAGTTGGAGTAGCAACTTATTTTGCAAATAAGGAGAATTACGAAAAAATTGTAAAACAACTTCCAAAAGGTGCCATAATTATTGATAATCCAAATACATACGAACTTGAAAGTGCCCTAATGGACTGCAAACCTGATATATTTATATCAGACAGTAAAACAAAGGAGTTAGTCCATAAATTGGGAATTCCGTATATAAATGGTAGAGCTCCTTCCACAGTATATATAGGATTTGATGGATTTATCAATTTTGCAAAAGATGTTCATGGTGCCGTTAATTCCAAAATATGGAAATTGGTCAAATAAAAAAATAAAAATGTAAAATATACAATAAGAAATGGAGGGATATTATTTCAGAAAAAAAATCATTAACAATCAATCCCCCATATATGAACCAACTTATCGGCGGAGTTTTTGCCCTTATTGGAATATACAAATGTGTTCCATTGGTGCATGGCTCTCAGGGATGTGCAAATTATGTAAAACATATAATTGTAGAACATTTTAAAGAGCCTATTGATATAGCCACAACGGGATTTCATGAATCTTCTGCAATATATGGGGGCGTTGAAAATATTATTAAAGCAATTGAAAATATTGAAATCAGCAAAAATCCTGAATTAATAGGAATATGCACAACAGGACTTAGCGAAATCATTGGAGAAAATATTAAATCAGATGTTAAAAACAACTACAATAATAAAAATATTATAGCAATAAATACACCATCATATAATGGAAGTCATATTGATGGATACAACAATGCTATGTATAGTATAATCAGCGGAATTTTAGAAAAAGAAAATGAAATAGAGATTAAAAAAGAAAATAAAAATAATAAAATAAACCTAATTCATGGCGTAGTAAATCCCGGTGATGTAAGGGAGCTCCAATATATTTTTGATAATCTTGGCATAGAATACAATTTATTAAATGACATAAAATCAATGGATAGACCGCTAAGACTTCCCAAAGAGGAATATCCCAAATGCGATACCACAATAGACAATATTAAAAATTCAATATACTCAAAAGCTACTGTATCTTTTGGAATGGAAGGCGTAGATGGTGCATCATATTTGGAAAAATATGGGGTTATATCGTGTAATCTAAAATATCCAATTGGTATTGAAAATACAGATAATTTCATAATTAATCTATTAAAAATAGCAGGGGAAAATGATATATCGGACATATCAAACATATCTGAAAAATTATTGGACGATAGAGGTTATGCCCTTGATGCCATGGCTAATACAAATGACAAATTAAAAAATAAAAAAGTTGCAATATATGGAGCTCCCGACCAAGTCATAGGTTTTGTGGATTTGGCAAATGAAATTGGATTAAATGTTGTGGCAGTGCTATCCAATACAAAAACCAATTATTTTGCTAAAACCATGCAAAAATTAAACCAAAATATTGAAGTTATATCGGGCGATTTATACGACTTTGAAAAATCTTTAAAAGATAAAAATATAGACTTTATTATTGGAGATTATAGAAGTAAATATGTTGCAAATTCATTAAATATTCCGTCATTAAAAGTTGGATTTCCTGTAATTGATGTATATGGACATCCTAAAAAAACCATGCTTGGATATAATGGTGCTTTAAATCTTATAAATGAAATGGCAAATTTATAGATACAACATTAAATTATTTTTTATTTTTTATTTATTTTTGAACGCGTCAAATTCTAACCAATCTTTGATTTCCAATTATCGTAATAGCTATAAATATAATAATATCAATAAAAACAATGGTAAAAATGAATAGTGATAATTATGCAAATTAAAGAAAAACTTGAAAAAATTGTAAAAGAAAATAATCTATTAAATGAATATATTGAAATAATGCCCGTAAATGTAGAGCTCGATACTACAAATATAAAAGATTATCCTCTATTAAATGAAAAAGAATTACTTTTAAGGGCATTTTTTAATGGCTGTGTTGGTGATGCTTTTACAGGAGACATAGGGGAATTTAAAGGAACTATTAAAGAAATGCTATATAATGATAACACACCTCAAATTATAGCAACTCTTAATGCTGTAATGAGATATTTAAAAAAAATTGACAGAACCGAACATTGCACCTGTGATGAACCTGAAAAATGCGGGAAAAAATTTTCGGAATTTTTAATAAAGGAGCTCCCTGAAAAAAACATTGGAGATATAAAAATTGGAATAATAGGATATCAACCTGCATTTATAAAACAGATGGTTGAGACATTTGGGGCTGAAAATGTTCTTGTATCAGATTTAAATTTTGAAAATGTAGGTAGAATAAAGCATGGAACTATAATTTATCATGGCGATATGAACGAACATATAATTGGGAGCTCCGATATTATACTATGCACAGGTAGCACAGTAGCAAATGGGACCAT
>OFBC01000100.1_pt1 | contig 12307 bp, 15 predicted proteins | sample 1520411 | NCBI WGS metagenome assembly OFBC01 (sample SAMEA3696446, study PRJEB22514) | metagenome | biome: water; feature: marine; material: hydrothermal vent | place: Pacific Ocean | collected 2014-08-12 | depth 1521 m
GCATAGTTATAATGTAAAAAGCGTATTTTTTAAATATGATTCTAATGGTAATATTTTAATAACCCCTATACTTAAAGAAAACCAAACTACATCAGGTTAATTATTTAAAAACCATACCTTACATATGAGATAGGTGATATTATGATTGAAGAACCAACAATGCTTGTTGAACCAGATATGGAGACTACTACTCTAAAAACCCCTGAAGAAAATAGTAATACTCCCGTAGATGATCCTATTTTTGAAAATGTAATTTGTGTATTTGGAGGAAAAGGGGGAGTCGGAGTTTCATTATTATCCATTTCACTAGCCTACTTAATCAGTAAGTATTTACACAAAAGCGTGTGTTTAATTACTTCTGAAAAAATTGTAAATGGTGCGGTAATTTCCATAATGCTTGATTTTAATATTCCAGTAATGTTTTCAAAGGATGCAGAAGAGACGGCAAATATATTGGTAAAAATGGCTGAAAGGGAGCAATTAAAAAATAAACGAACAATGGCAATAAGAACAGGAAAAAAACCGATGTCTTTAAAAGAAAGGCAGAGATTTATAGTTGAGAGTTTCCCAGATGTGGGAGCTCTGACTGCTGAAAATTTACTTATGAAATTTGGCACTATTGAAAGCATTGTAAATGCATCTGAGGATGAGCTCATGGAGGTGGAGGGAGTGGGAAAAATAACAGCGAAAAAGATAAAAGCAGTTTTAACTGAGAAGTATGAAAAATAGAAAGAAAGGTGAAATAATGGAGAGGTTATTTTACTATTTAAAACGGTGTAATTTAGATAAATATGCAGATTTCACAATCCGAATAATGACCTTTATTAGTGGATTGTGGATAATATCTGCGTCATCATACAATTATTGGCTATTTACTTTATTTCTTATAGTTTTTTTATTTGGACTGTCGTATGTAATTAGTAAATCAATTATTGAAAAAATATTTAAAAAAGAACTCCATAAAATCCATGAAGGGAAATTTTTAAAGGAAAAATGGGTATTTTATCCATTAAAATTTTATATATTAAGATTTTTTCTATTAATTGGCATGGGTATAATTATGACATTTTTCCTTCAATTAAATAAATATATAACTATTCCAACGTGCGTGTATATTCTTTTGATATATGGAATATTTTTGTTCATCATTATTGAATTAATTCCAACAAAATTGAGATTTTACCAAAATGGTATCAAGATAGATGGCATTTTTCACCCCTACGAGCTAGTTAAAATTATAAAAAAAGGAAATAAAAAAATAGTAAAAATAAATAATATCCCAATGTATGTGTTATTTGATAAATATAATGATGTTGATTATATTCTTAAATTGAACAGTCTAAAAAATATAATTGAAAGAGGCGATAATATATGATTTGCATTCCAGTAATTGATAAAAATATAGATGATGCTTTAAAAAGTGCAGAAGAAGCTTTAAAAGTTGCCGATATTGTAGAGTTTAGGGTCGATATGCTTGAAAATGTGGATAAAGAGGACATAGAAAAAATGGCAAAATATCCATCAATTATCACAATTAGGGCAGATTGGGAATGTGGAGAATATACGGGAGATAATAACAAAAGAATGGAATTATATAAAACAGCAATTGAAAATAATGTAAAATTCATAGATATTGAATTAAAAGAAGAAAAAAATAAGGAACTTGTTGAATTTAGAAACAGCATAAACTCAGAAACTAAAATTATCGTATCGTATCACGATTTTGAAAAAACACCAGATTATGGTGAGCTCCTACAAATCGTTAAAAGAGAACTTGAAATAGGAGATATTGCAAAGTTTGCCACAATGGCGAAATCAAAAAAGGATGTTTTGAATATTTTAAGGATTGTAAATGAGTTTGAAGGCAAAATAATAGGTATAGGTATGGGTGAAGAGGGCAAATTAACAAGAATTTTAGGGGTTGATTTTGGAAGTATTTTAACATTCTCATCTATGGAAGGTAGGAGCTCGGCACCTGGGCAAGTTGATGTTGTTAAGTTGAAGAAAATATGGGAGCTCTTGAAATAAATATTTTAGGCGATATTATGGATGACGATTATTATAATGAAATTGAACTAATATTAAGACAAATATTACAGCCGATAGAAAAAATATCTTTTTTCACATTTATAAGAGTAATTAGTGGATACAAAGTAATACCTTTGGATTTATCAACTAATAAAGATAGAAAACTTATTGATGATTTGATAAAAGCATCTAATGAAGTAATCAATGACATAAAAAATACAGGAGGTATAAAAACAAAAGATGGAAAAACTCCAAAAAGAGTAAATGAAGTAGGAAATCATATTGAGCCGTATGTTAAAAAGGCACTGTCGAAGTATGGCTATGCAACCACACCAAAAACAAAAACTGGCAATCGCAAAGCAACAGGTTATCCTGACATTGAATTTTGGCACGGTGGAAAAGATGAAAATGATGGTAGAGTTGTATATATCGAAATAAAAACATACAACGAGAAAAATGTAAATTCTTCACAAAGAACATTTTACGCATCGCCACCCAGCGATAAGGATGGATTTAAAATAATCCATGACGCACCACATATTGTAATATCATTTAAAATTGAAAAAATAGATAATAACTACTATGCAACAGGATTTAAAATTGTAGATTTATGCAAATTGACAGGCTCTATAAAAAGAGAATTTAACGCATCTAATAAAGAGTTATATGATGATGAATTGGTTATACATACTAAATAATTACAAATTTGATTGTATATAATTATCAAGAGAGGTAGTAATGCATACATTAGTCGTAGTATCTGATTCAATAGTTTTTTTATTATTCTTTCTAATAGTTTCATCTAACCTTTTTTTAGCAATATCGCAATAATAATCATCAATTTCAAAACCGATAAAATTAACTCCCAATTTAGCACATGCGATAGCAGTGTTTCCCAGTCCCATAAATGAGTCTAACACCAATTTAGTTTTTTCGACACCGTGTAATTTTATACACATTTCTGCCAATTTTGATGGAAAAGTTGCAGGATGTGGTCTTTCTCTGTTTTTTGATTGTATTGTTTCATAAGGAATAAACCATGTATTTCCCCTATCTCTTAAATCATTTTTTCTATTGAATCTTTTTATATTGCTTTTATCTTGGTATGGAACTCCAATTGCTAATTTATTTAATTTTACATTCCCAGTTTTTGTAAAGTGAAATATATACTCGTGCATATTGCTTAAATATCTATCGCTATTTACTGGTTTATAGTGTCCAACTGCAATATCTCCAATTATATTTGGATAATTTCCCACATCTTCTTTTTGAATTGCTATTGATTTTATCCAGTGGATTACATTTTGAAGTTTAAAATATTTTCTTAACCTAAATGCAACTTCCCAAGCGATATATGGATTGCTACATGTATATCCCATATTTAAGAAAAATGAACCGTCTTTTTTTAATATTCTATTTAATTCTTTTCCAATTTCTTCAATCCATGCTAAATATTCATCATCCGATTTATTGTCATTATATTTATTATAATTTATCCCAATATTATATGGCGGGGATGTAATTACTATATCAACCTCACCATCATCCATTAATTTCATACCTTCCAAACAATCCATACAATATATTTTATTAAATTCCATGAGCTCACCTAATATATTGAAAATTTAAATAATTATCCTAAAAATTAAATCTTCTCCTTTTTTTAATCTTTCCACGATTTCTCGGTTTAAATCCTTTGCACTTTTATCTGCGTTTATCATTAATGTTCTCGGACATATAAAATTACTTTTTCTTATTACTATATCCGTTGGATGGTTTAAAATTAAATCTTTATGCCCTTTTCCAATTATGGTTTCTTTCAAATCACCAACAATAATTTCTACAATAATTTTATCAGAATTTCTGATTCTTTCTCTAAGTTCTTCTGAAAAATCAGCCATGGATTTATCGGCGTTTATTCCAATAATACAATCTCCCGTTGGTGTTAAATAATCTTCTTTTGTAATTTCCAATGTTGTTTTGTGGGTGGATTTGACATTTGGGTGCCCCGTCGCATGAATTGTAATTGTGTAATCTTCCATAATTTCACCATAATTTTATAAGTGTGTAATAGATATAGTAAATGATATAATTTATTACTATTTTAATCATCTTTTAATTGATATATTATATTTTAATTTTACATGTTGGTGATACGATGAAGGAAAACATGGTGAAGGTTAAGGAAAATGTATGGGAGCTCCCAAAGGAGTATAAAAAGGAAATGAAAGTTCCGGGTAGAGTTTATTTAAATGATGAGCTCTTTGAAAACATGGAAGATGATGTTCTTGAACAAGTATCGAATGTTGCATGTCTTCCAGGTATTCAAAAGTATTCCTTAGCAATGCCCGACGCTCACTATGGATATGGGTTCTGTATCGGCGGAGTGGCGGCATTTGACGAAAAAACGGGAGTAATAAGCCCTGGGGGTGTGGGATTTGATATATCATGTCTCACACCAAACTCAAAAATATTGACAGAAGATAAATACTTTATAAAATTGGAGGACTTAAAAGAAAAACTAGATTTATGCCTAAAAGTTTATAATATAGAAGAAAGTAAAGAAAAGCATTCAAATGTATTATTTGTTTCTGAAAGAGATGCAGAAGAAGATATAATAAAGATAAAAACAGAATTTGGAAGAGTTTTGGAAGGTAGTGCAGACCATCCAGTTTTAACACCAAACGGCTATGTTCCGATGGGCATGTTAAAAGAAGAACATGATATTGTGGCTTATCCTTTTGAGGGCGTAGAATACGAAGAACCATCTGATAATATAATATTGGATGAAAAGGATTTTGCAGAATATGATGCCCAAATAGTAGAATATTTAAAAGAACGAGGTTTATTGCCATTAAAAATGAATCATAAACAAATAGGAGCAATAGCACGATTATTAGGTTTTGCTCTTGGTGATGGAAGTATTGTTCAAGAAAATGGAGATAGAAAAAGGTTATATGTTGCATATTATGGAAAGAAAGAAACATTAATTAAGATTAATGAAGATTTAGAAAAATTAGGCGTAAAAAGTTCAAAAATATATTCAAGAAATAGGGATATTAAAATAAAAAATGCGTGGGGTAGCGAATATATAAGCTCATGTGAAGACAACTATATAAAAATAGCATCAAAAGCATTTGCATTGTTTATGTATAAATTAGGAATGTTAATTGGTAAAAAAGTAAGTCAAATTCCAAAAGTTCCAGACTGGATAAATGAATCTCCAAAATGGGTAAAAGCAAATTTCTTAGCAGGATTATTTGGGGCAGATGGAAGTAAGCCAATATCAAGAACTAAAAACGACAAATACACCATAAGCCCAATATCTTTAACAATCTCAAAGACAGATGATATTGAAAATGAACTTATAAACTATTTAGATGAATTAGCATATATGTTGAAAGAATTTGATATAAATGCAAAAACATATAAAGTTAAGGAGTATGATGAGAAAATTATGTATAGATTATATATAAGCTCAAACAACAAGGAGCTCCATAATTTCCTATCTAAGATTGGTTATGCCTATTGCAATGATGAAAAAATTTTAGTAATTACAGAATATTTGAGGAGAAAATTAATTATATGGGAAAATATAAACAAAGAAGGAATTTCAAAAGTGGAGCAAAATAAAACATTCGCAAATAATTTTGAAACATTAGAAGAATTTATTAAAAAATATGGGGTTAAAGGAGGATTCATCATTGATAAAATAAAAGAAATTGAAAAAACACCATATAATTCAAAACTATATGATGTTGGAATATCAAGCAAAGAACACAACTTTATAGCAAATGGGGTTGTAGTTCATAACTGCGGGGTTAGACTTGTAAAAACAAACCTTACAAAAGATGATGTAAAGCCTAAGATGAAGGAGCTCCTAAATAAAATATTTAAAAATGTTCCTTCTGGATTGGGTAGTAAAGGAAAAATTAGAATAAATAAAAATCAAATAGATGAAGTTCTTGAAGAAGGGGCAAATTGGGCAATAGATAATAATTATGGATGGGATAACGATATAAAATATATGGAAGAACAGGGGCAAATGAAAGAGGCAGACGCTTCACTTATCTCGGACAGTGCCAAAAAAAGAGGTCTCCCACAGCTGGGTTCATTGGGTAGTGGAAATCACTTTTTAGAAATACAATATATAGATACATTATTTGACGAAGAAGTGGCAAAAATATATGGTATTGAAGAAAATCAAGTTGTAATATTAATACATACAGGTTCCAGAGGTTTGGGACATCAAATTTGTGCTGATTATCTTAGATATATGGAAAGAGCATCACGAAATCACCACATAACTTTACCAGATAGACAGCTTGCATGTGCCCCAATAAATTCAGAGGAAGGGCAAAACTACTTTAAGGCGATGAGTTGCGGAGCAAATTATGCTTGGACTAATAGGCAACTAATTACACATTGGATAAGGGAAAGCTTTGAAGAAGTATTTAGGAGACCAGCAGAAGACCTTGAAATGAATATATTATATGATGTGGCACATAATATTGCGAAAAAGGAAAAATATAAAATAAATGGAAAAATGAAAAAAGTAGTAGTCCATAGAAAAGGTGCAACTAGGGCATTTGGACCAGATAATAAGGATATCCCAGCAAAATACAATAGCGTAGGTCAGCCCGTAATTATACCGGGAGATATGGGGACGGCATCTTATTTAATGCATGGAACAAATACCGCAATGGAAGAAACATTCGGTTCTACGGCACATGGTGCAGGTAGGATAATGAGTAGAGCTAAGGCTTTGAAAATGTATAAATCAGTAGATGTAATTAGAGATTTGGAGGAAAAAGGAATATATGTCATGGCAGATTCAAAAGGTGTTGTAGCAGAGGAATGCCCAGAATCTTATAAAAATATAGAGTTTGTGGCAGATGTTGTTCATAATTCTGGAATATCCTTAAAAGTAAGTAGAATGAAACCTATGGGCGTAGTTAAAGGATAATAAGAATAATAATACCAATATAAAGGATAATAGTAATAATAGTAATAACAACAACGGCGATGATAATAATACACCAAATATACATAATATAAACTCATTTCATTACCAATTGCAAAATACGGAGTTCAAAAATCTGAAAAACCTTAATGTATCATTGATTATCATTGACCCCGATGATGCAAACCTAACAAAAGAGCAGATATTGGAATTAAAAAAGAATAAAATTGTTTTAGCGTATTTAAGTATTGGAGAAGCTGAGGATTATAGGGACTATTGGAAAGATAATTGGGAAGTTGGAAACCCTACCTTTATCGAGGATGAAAATCCAGATTGGGAGGGCAATTACAGAGTTAAATACTGGAATTCGGAGTGGCAAAATATAATATTTAAAAAAGCTGAATATATTGCAAAAATAGAATATAGCGGAGTTTATTTAGATAAAATAGATACTTATGAAGATTATAAAGAGAATGGAATAGATGACGCAGATATAAAAATGATAAAATTTGTTAAAGAAATAAAACACCATACTAAACAAATAAACCCAAATTTTTTAATGGTCCCACAAAACGCACCAGAATTATATAAATATGATGATTATAAATCAACAATAGATGGAATTGGATGTGAAGATGTGTTTTATAATGACGATGAGCTCCAAAATAAAGAGGAATCAGAATTAAAAATATATTACTTAAATGAGATAAAAAAAGATGGAAAATTTGTTCTTGTAATTGACTATCCCACAGAACAATATAACATAAATGATTTCCATAAAAAATGTGAATTCTATGGATTTAGTGGTGCCGTATTTAATAGAGAGCTCGATGAATAAGCCATTGGTGAAAAAGATGAAAATTATGGTGGATGGAGTATTTTATAATGATAAAATAATTGATTTTAAAGAAATAATGAAAAAAGTTGCAAAAGAATTAGGAGAAGATGTAATAGTTAGGTCTTTGGAGCTCCCTGAAATTGGAGCAATTTATGAGGATTCATATTATTATAGATGTGGATTTACATTAGATAAAGAGATTACCGAAAAAGTAGATAAAGAAGAATTAGACAGAATAAAAAAGAAAATTATTTCATTATTTCCAGAAAATACCTCTGTTTATAGTTTGATTTGCGAGATATACGAATAATGAACATATCGTAATATAATAGTGCAATAATACAATATTGGAATAACATAATATTTATAATGATAAAATGGATAAAGAAAAACAAAAAGTAAAAAATTTTTACGACCATTGGGAAACTGAAAATTTTCCAAAATATATTAAACTTTTAATTGAATTTGAGGAAAACTTAATAATAAATATTATAAATAATTCATATAATTTTAAAAAAATAAAAAATAATTTAAACAATAATAAGAATAACGACAGTTTAATTTTAGATTGTGGTTGTGGCTACGGTTCTTTTTACAATTTAACAAAAGATTACAATACCCTATATTTTGATTTTTCCATGAACCTATTAAAAAAATTTGAAAAAAAACATACTTTAAAAACTAATAAAATATGTGGAGATATTTCTAATTTGCCATTTAAAGACAATTCTTTTGATTTAATATTGTGTATAAATGTGTTGGAACATATTAGAGACTACAAAAAAGCACTGATGGAGATTAAACGAGTTTTAAAACCAGATGCTACTGCAATAATCGTTGTAGTAAATAAAGAAAGCCTTATAAATGAGGATATTTTTAATGATTTTATAGTATATCACAGGCAGTTAAAGGAATCAGATTTCAAAAACGAGGTAGGATTTGAGATAATGGAATGTAAATCGTTTTACTTTATACATCCATTATTTAAAATATTTCCCATATTTATTTTAAAAAGAATATTGTCTATATTCTATAAATTAGATGGTAAATTAAATAGAATATTTAAAAATAAAGGGCAATTTTTATATATTGAATTAAAAAAGCATGTATAATTTAGTGAATTGGTGAATTTATGATTTATTGCTTGGGACCAAAGGGAAGCTATACAGGAGAGGCGGCTGAATTATTTTCAAAAATAATAAAAGATAAAAATATTATATACTGCAATTCGATATATGAGGTATTTGAACATGTTGAAAAAGGAAACAACAAATGTTATGGAGTAGTTCCATCTGAAAACTCCATAGAAGGCTCTGTATCTCTTACAATGGATTTACTTTTAGAATTTCCTGTAAAAATATTGGGGGAAATAGATATAAATATAAATCACTGTTTAATCGGATATAATAAAGATAAAATTAAAAAAATATTGGCACATCCTCAGGCATTAGCTCAATGTAGAAAATACATAAAAAAACACAATTGGGAAACAGAATCAGTTTTAAGCAATAGCATGGCAGTTAAAAAAGTGTATGATACAAAAAACGAAGAATTAGGAGCAATAGCATCAAAAGAAGCCGCAGAAATATATAATTTAAATATCCTTGATACAAATATACAGGATTATCCAAATAACACCACCCGATTTATATTAATCGGGAATGAAAATTTAAAGGAAAAACCAGTTATTTGTGAGAGCGAGTTTAAAAAATCCACAATAATAATTGAATTAATAGAGGATAAACCCGGAGCTCTATATAATATATTAAAAGAATTTAATAATAGAAATATAAATTTAACGAGAATAGAATCCCGACCATCTAAAACAAAATTAGGTAGCTATATATTTTACATCGACTATGAAACACCCAAAAATGAAAAAGAATTAATTAATTCATTGAAAAATTATGTTTCCAACCTAAAATATTTAGGGAGCTCCAAAATCTTTTCAAGATTTTTATAGTAATAAATTGCCAATGGCAAGAATTAATATAATTCCCATAAATCCCAAATGAGCGGAATAAATTCCTGTATTTTGAAATTGTGTTTTTAGTATGTTGCAGATGGTTCCACATATGGTAAGTGGAGTAATTACTTGCAATGCTATTGCCATATAAAATATTGTATTATTATTGATGAATAATGAAACCAAAGTAAATACAAATGCAAGTATTAAAGCTACAAAATGGGGCATCAACCTCATTCCAGTCATTCTAAATGTGGCAAATCCTGATAACATACTTCCAAAGATTACCGACAATGATATTATCGTAATAATTTCGTTCATAATATCACCTTACAACCATACTGGTCTAACATTTGGTTTTGATAAGTAGTTAAAGAATGTCGGAGCTCCTGCAATTTCAAATCCTTCTTCCAAATTTTTCTCACTGATGCCCCTAAATTCTGCACTTAATTCACAGACATATACTTTAATTCCATTATTTAAGGCAGTTTTAACTAATTCGCTTAATTTTGGGAAAGCTGGATGTTTAACTTTATCACATTCTCCTTTTTGTCCCATACTTGCACCATCGAGCATTAAAAATATCGTAGGTTTTAACTTCATTTTTAAAGCAACATCTGCCATCATAAATGTAGAATATGCCTTTTCCGCATTTCCTGTTCCTGTGGTATTTATTATAAACATCTCGTCGATATTAACGGATGCGATACCTTCCTCTTTTTTTTCTCCTTTTTTTATTAATATTCTGTATGTTCCGTCTGCTGTGTTTTCCTCAACAGATATAACTTCATTCCCCATACCTTTTAATCCTTCGGTTAAATCAACCAAAGCACTTTTTCCAGTGTTGATTTCAAGGAGCTCCCCTACTTCCATTTTTTCAAGAATATCTGAAACCATCATTATCGGTCCCGGACATGTTGCTCCAACTACATTTATTGATTTATTTGCCACAATTTCACCGAGGTATATTTTTATTGTATTTCCGTCTTTTTCTATTTTATAACCTAATTTTTTTATTGAATTTTCAATATCTTTTATTTGATTTTCGCCGTCTGTCTCGACAATTAATATTCCGTCTTTCATTTTGCTTAAAACACTATCTACCAATATAGATGGGCTTCTTAAACATTTTACAGATATTTTTCTTATCATAATATCACTCCATTAAATTTTTAATTATATCGCATTTTGGAGATACTATTTCTGTTATTTCGTCCCCATACTCCTCCAATATAATTTTAATTGTGGTTCTGGTATCCTCTCCCCCACATAAACCACATACAACTTTTAAATTTTTATTATTATTATCTATTTCTTTATTTTCGTCCTTACAAATTATTATTAATTTCATAATATCATTTATTGTTATTTTATCTCCATTTTCGCCTTGAACTGCAACTTTTAACCAGACTGAATCGTCATAGTTAGTAGCATCGTGGTCATTAGATTGTTTGTCATTGTTTTGCTCTGTATCTCCTCCATTGTAGAATATAAAAATGGAAGCAATAACCACCGTTAAAATCCCAATAATTACCATTATTTTTTTATACATTAGTCATACCTCTTCATTATTGATATTGCTATTATTATTGTGGATATAATAATTGCACCATAAGGTATTGGAGTTCTAATAGGTGATACAGTATTGCCAGCAGGATTATACTCTGTTGCGTTGTTAATAGTTACATTGGTAAATGGATAACTACCTAAATGTTGTGAATCCGAACCTGTGATATTATATTTTAGACCATGCTTTCCATTTGTTAATGAAAAGTTTCCTAAGGATATATTTCCATTTCTAAACGACTCCCATCCGTTAGTTCCATTTTTATACTCTATTTTCATATATCCTGATGCATTATATTTCTCGCCATTGACATATAATTCCAATTGAGAGCCATTTAACGCAACGCCCATGGTATATGTTTTATCTTTTTGCATCTCTAAAAATGGAAATACAACACTAGCTATCTTTACATCCCCTTCGGAAGTATTCCCGTAAAGTTTGACGGTATATTTTGAAGTGTTGTCTTTCCATATCCAATATCCTGTTTCATACCTAAATGTAGTGTCAGTTCCGCTTTGATATATGGTGTATGCCCATGAACTGTCACTACCTTGGCTATTGACCCATTCATCTAATTCTGTGGAATTCATATCCGGGGTATAATTATATTCTAAATATATGTCTGATGATGTATCAAATGAAGAGTCATAATCCCCAAATATCTCTGTTGCATTGATAATGGGAATCATTACAGACATTATTACAATTGATAGAATGATTTTTTTCATAAATACCACTTGGTAAATTGTGCATTATCTATAATAGTGTTGGTTATATTATGTATTCTTTAAATTGGGAGCTCCAATTAATAACACATAGAATTGTAATCGATTTATTTACCTACGCCAATATATATTATCCCAATATTTATTTAATACAATAATATAATAGCGTGGAATATTCTTTAAATATCACTGCCAATTTATGGAGGTATATTATATGATA
>OFBC01000101.1_pt1 | contig 12218 bp, 9 predicted proteins | sample 1520411 | NCBI WGS metagenome assembly OFBC01 (sample SAMEA3696446, study PRJEB22514) | metagenome | biome: water; feature: marine; material: hydrothermal vent | place: Pacific Ocean | collected 2014-08-12 | depth 1521 m
AAAACTGAGTGAGCGCTCAGTCAAATCGTATTTAGGAGAAGGGGAACGAATGCAAGGACGAGCTGTTTCGTTGAAAACCAGGATTATGGACGTAGCTACTCGTTTATTTTCTCAGAAAGGTTTTCGTTACACGGCAATCTCAGAGATTGCTAAAGCTGCCGGTGCTGCGGAAGGGACTATTTTTCATCATTTTAAAAGCAAAGAGGGGTTGTTTCTGGAGGTATTGAAAAGAGCTCAGGGCAGGATCATTCACAATGTTGACGAAAATGTCCATGCCCGTGAGTTTTCTTCGGGCCTGGAGATGGTAGAGGAGGTGGTTAAGGTTTATTTTTACATGACGGAAAAATTGCCCTGTGAGCTATCTCTTCTTTTTCGTAGTCATTCCTATGATCTGGCTGTTGAAAATTCAGCCTGTCGCAGGAGCCTGGAGAGCATTTATAATTGTTTTTTAGGGGCCTTGAGCGAGGGGATTGTCCTTGGGCAGAAAGATGGTTCTATCTCCGGGGATATTTCGCCTACCAAGACAGCTTTAATCATCCTGGCCATGCTCAATGGTCTTATCCGCTTTGATTTTTCTAATATTTTTCCAGTCGACTCACTATACTATGATGTCTTAAAAACGTGTCGAAAAATTTTAAAGAATGATCTCTAAATTAATAATTTCGTGAAGGATTAAGTCCTGCATTGGCGGGATAATAAGTAGTAAATGGGGGGAACATGTTAGCAAAAATTTTTCCATTCTTTGGCTGGTTTAAGGACTACAACCTGGAAAAGTTTAAGCTTGATGCTGTGGCCGGGTTGACAGTTGCCCTGGTCTTGATTCCGCAATCCATGCCTATGCGCAACTGGCAGGATTGCCAGCTTATTATGGCCTTTATGCCTCTTTTTTGCCGCCCATGATTGCGGCCCTGTTTGGTTCCAGCCGACAACTGGCTACTGGACCTGTGGCTGTCGTCTCTTTAATGACGGCTGCATCTTTAGAGCCTCTTGCTACAGCAGGCAGTGAGGCATTTATTGCATATGCCATAATACTTGCTTTTACTGTAGGTATTTTTCAATTTATGCTGGGCGTTTTGCGTCTGGGCCTGGTGGTGAACTTTTTGTCTCACCCTGTGGTTAATGGTTTTACCAACGCAGCGGCCATAATCATCGCTTCATCACAACTGTCCAAGCTGTTTGGAGTGTATGTGGACAAGGCTTCCCATTACTATGAAACTATCTGGCGGGTGATTCTAACGGTTCATTTTTACCTCAATTACTTCCAGATCATGCTTGACATCTATAGCAGCAACAGAGTGCTCACCTTGCTCCTTAATTATTTTTTCCAGCTTATTGCTCAAATTGGCCCTTTTAGCACCCAGATCAGCAATGGCCAGTATTGCCTTGTTGAACCTCGCGATACTCTCCCTGGCTCCCTGATTATTAATCTGGTCAATCCTGGCCACATAATTATGTTCAAATCCGGTCAACCAGGAGATCATAGTAGTTAGTACCACGGCCACCAACACATTGGGAATACGCGGTCATTATGATGGCTGTTATTGGTTTGATTAACGTATCAGGTTTTATTCATGCCTGGAAAGCCCAGTGGTATGATGGTGTCATCTCCATTATTTCCTTTATTTGTACACTGGTATTTGCTCCGCATCTGGACAAAGGAATCATGGTCGGTGTCGGGCTTTCCCTGATCGTATTTTTGTACAAGAGCATGCGTCCCACTGTAGCCAGACTGGCCATGCATGAAGATCTGGCTTTGAAAAATGCAGAGGCTTATAGTCTGAATGAGTGCGGGCATGTGGCCGCCATTCGTTTTGATGGGCCGTTATTTTTTGCCAATGCCAGCTATCTGGAAGACAAGGTCACGGAGATTATGCAAACCAGGCCTGAGCTAAAGCATATCCTGATTGTGGCTGACGGGATCAATGACATGGATGCTTCTGGCGAAGAAGCTCTTTCTTTGCTGGTAGATAGGGTACGCAGTGCTGGATGCGGTATTTCTTTTGCTGAGCTGAAAGAAAATGTTATCGCGGTCATGAAGCGTACGCATTTGTGGGAAAAGATTGGAGAAGAAAATATCTATGGTCATTTTGAAGACGCCATTGAAGAGATTTACTACAAGACTCATACAGACAGTACTGGAGCCAGTATTTACGAATGTCCTCTTTTATCTTATGTGCCTAAGTAGGCAGGCAGGGCCATCTCATCTAAATTTTGCCACCTAAAGAAAAATAGTGGTTATAGTTTACCGAGCTCCTAAAATTGACTCTTATTTCTTTACTTAATTGCATAATTTATTTGTCAATTTTAGGTGCTCGGCGAATTTGGTGCGATAGCCCTGGCCCCTGTCCTTTCAGACGATGAAAAAAAGTTCATGAATTCAGGAAGTTACCTTCTGCAGAAGGGTTTTGATAAAAAATTAGAAAAAATTTCAATAAAAGCTTGAAAGTTTTAAACAATGGCTGTATCAAGTTCGCAATTTCACAAACCGGTAAAGGTAATAAAAATTTTGAAATTAATAATTTAAGGAGGTTTAGTCATGTCAAAACTAGTTCCCCCTCATGGTGGAAAAGGCTTGGTAATTCGATTGCTCGAAGGTGCTGAAAGAGAAGAAGAGCTGAAAAAGGCTAAAGGATTGAAGCAGGTTCCCATCACCAGCCGTGAGAGAGGCGACTTGATTATGATCGGTACTGGCGGCTTCAGTCCCCTGGATGGTTTTATGACCAGGGCTGACTGGAAAGGTGTGTGTGAGAATTTTCTCCTGGCTGATGGTACTTTCTGGCCTGTTCCTGTCACCATGTCTGTTAGCAAGGAAGATGCTGCTGAAATTAAAGAAGGTGATGAGATTGCTCTGTACGATCCCCAGGGTGATGAAATCATGGCCACAATGAAGGTTACTGAGAAGTGGGAGAAGACAGAAGAAGACAAAAAATGGGAATGTGAATTAGTTTACAAAGGACAGGGCGAAGACAGCGCAGATGATAAATTCTGGGAAGTAGCTCTGGAAGATCATCCAGGCGTAAAGATGGTCATGGCAGAAAAGGAAATTTGTCTGGCTGGTCCTGTGAATGTCCTTAGTGAAGGTGAGTTTCCCACCAAATATAAAGGCATTTACATGCGTCCTGCTGAAGCCAGAGCTGAATTTGAAAAGCGTGGATGGAAGACAGTTGGTGCCTTGCAGCTCAGAAACCCAATGCATAGGTCTCACGAATTTCTGGCCAAGATCGCTATAGAGGTTCTTGATGGCGTATTTATCCACTCCCTGATTGGTAACCTGAAACCTGGTGATATTCCTGCTGAAGTTCGTGTAAAATGTATTGATACCTTGATTGAGCACTACTTTGTCAAAGAAAATGTGGTTCAGGGCGGGTATCCTCTGGATATGCGCTATGCTGGCCCCAGGGAAGCTTTGTTGCACGCTACATTCCGTCAAAATTACGGTGTTTCCCACATGATTATTGGTCGTGACCATGCTGGTGTAGGTGATTTTTACGGCCTGTTTGAGGCGCAGGAGATTTTTGATCGCATTCCTCAGCCTGAAGAACCAGGCAAGGCCCTGATCTGTCAACCATTGAAGATCGATTGGACTTTCTACTGCTATAAGTGTGACGGTATGGCTTCCCTTAGAACCTGCCCGCACAGCAAGGAAGACCGCGTTATCCTGAGTGGTACTAAGTTGCGTAAAGCCCTTTCTGAGGGTCAGCCAATTCCTGATCATTTCGGTCGTGAAGAAGTTCTGGCCATCCTGCGTGAGTACTACGAAAACCTGACCGAAAAAGTTGAGATCAAGATGCAGAAAGCCGCTTCAGGCGATGCAATGTAGTATTCCTGATGTTGTGTTTCTGGAGATTAAAAAGGATGTTTTTTTTAACTTTGTTGTGCGATAAAATTCACTTTCTCCCTTGACAAGTAGAAGCTCCTATTGTTAATGTTTTCACAAGCAAGCACTTCTGTCAGGTAAGGGGCCGGTCTCTTGCCTGACAGAGCTTAATATCAGAGCTAGTGGTTTGGGTTTTAGTTAATTTAATAAACCTTATTATTTTAGGAGGAACATTATGCCAACCTATGTTGATCCGGCCAAATGTGACGGCTGTAAGGGTGGAGAAAAGACTGCATGTATGTACATCTGCCCTAACGACCTGATGATCCTCGATCCCGAGGAGATGAAGGCTTACAACCAGGAGCCCGATGCATGCTGGGAGTGTTATTCTTGTGTAAAGATTTGTCCTCAGGGCGCTATTACTGCCCGTCCTTATGCTGACTTCGCTCCTATGGGCGGAACCAGTATTCCTATGCGCAGTGGTTCTGATATTATGTGGACTATCCAGTTCCGTAACGGCAATATCAAGCGTTTTAAATTCCCCATCAGAACTACTGATGAAGGTTCCATTAAGCCTTATGATGGCAAACCAGAGCCAGGTGATCTGGACAATGAACTGCTGTTCACCGAGACTGAATTAAAGACTCCTAAGGAAGTGTTGGGTAAAAAGTTTGAGGTTAAAAACGCTGACCTGGTTGAAACCTGGGTTGATCCTACTAAAAGATAGCCTGGACTAAAGTTTTAAGTTTTTAACAGTAAAAATAAAATTTTAAGGAGGTTATTATGCCCCGTATTCCTGCTAAGGCCGAGCCTTTAGGTTTGCCAATAGCTGAGCCAGAAATAGTAGAAATCGATACCGATATTTTAATTGTTGGTGGTGGTATGGGCGCCTGTGGTGCTGCCTTTGAGGCCAAGAGATGGGCCGATAAATATGGCGTTAAAGTATTGCTGGTTGATAAGGCTGCTCTTGAGCGTTCCGGTGCTGTTGCTCAGGGTCTTTCTGCTATTAATACCTATCTTGGTGAAAATGATCCTGATGACTATGTACGCATGGTTCGCACTGACCTGATGGGCCTGGTACGTGAAGACCTGATCTTTGACCTTGGCCGTCACGTTGATGATTCTGTTCATCTTTTTGAAGAATGGGGTCTGCCTCTCTGGGTACAGACTGATGATGGCAAGCGTTTAGATGGCGCTCAGGCCAAGAAGAAAGGGTTGCAGGTGCGTGAAGGCGCCAAGCCTGTTCGTTCCGGCCGCTGGCAGATCATGATTAATGGTGAATCTTATAAGTGTATCGTAGCTGAGGCTGCAAAGAACGCTCTTGGTGAAGAAAATTACATGGAGCGTATCTTTGTTGTTAAACTTTTGCTGGATGCCAATGAGCCAAATCGTATTGCTGGTGCTGTAGGCTTCTCTGTTCGTGAGAACAAAGTTTATGTATTTCGCTGCAATGCCTTGCTGTGTGCCTGTGGTGGTGCTGTTAATGTTTACCGCCCAAGGTCAACCGGTGAAGGTATGGGCCGCGCATGGTATCCTGTCTGGAATGCTGGTTCTACTTATACCATGTGTGCTCAGGTTGGCGCAGAAATGACCATGATGGAAAACAGGTTCGTACCTGCCCGTTTTAAAGATGGTTACGGCCCTGTTGGCGCATGGTTCCTCCTTTTCAAAGCCAAAGCTACCAATGCTAAGGGTGAAGATTACTGCGTAACCAACCGCGACATGCTCAAGTCTTATGAAGAAAAGGGCTATGCCCAGGGTAATATTATTCCTACCTGTCTGCGTAACCACATGATGCTCAAGGAAATGAAAGAAGGCCGTGGTCCTATCTTCATGGATACAGCTACTGCTTTGCAGACTACCTTCAAGGAACTCAGCAAGAAAGAGCAGAAACATCTGGAAGCTGAGGCCTGGGAAGACTTCCTTGACATGTGCGTTGGTCAGGCAAACCTCTGGGCTTGTATGAATATTGAACCTGAAAATGTTGGTTCCGAGATCATGCCCACAGAGCCATATCTGTTGGGTTCTCACTCTGGTTGCTGTGGTATCTGGGTATCAGGTCCAGACGAAGATTGGGTACCAGAAGAGTACAAGATTAAAGCTGATAACGGCAAGGTTTACAACCGTATGACAACTGTTAATGGTCTGTTTACCTGTGCTGATGGTGTTGGTGCTTCCGGTCACAAGTTCTCTTCCGGTTCTCATGCTGAGGGTCGTATTGCAGGTAAGCAAATGGTTCGCTGGGTTGTTGACCACAAAGATTTCAAGCCAACTCTGAAGGAAACTCCTGAAGAACTGGCCAAGATGGTCTATCAGCCCTGGTACACTTATAAAGAGCATTGTGGTAAGACCACCGCACCTGACATCAATCCAAATTATATTACTCCTCGCAACTTCATGATGCGTCTGATTAAGGCAACAGACGAATATGGTGGTGGTGTTGCAACTTACTACAACACTTCTCAGACCTTACTTGAGCATTGTGAGAAATTGTTAGATATGCTCGAGGAAGACTCTGCTAAGCTGTGCGCCCGTGACCTGCACGAATTGCTCAGAGCCTGGGAAAACTACCATCGTCTCTGGACAGTACGTTTGCATGTATTGCACATCAAGTTCCGTAAGGAAACAAGATATCCTGGCTTCTACTATCGCACAGACTTCCTCGAGATCAATGATGAAGAATGGAAATGTTTTACCAATTCTAAGTACGATCCTGAAACTGGTGAGACCAAGTTCTTTAAGAGACCATACATTCAGATTATCCCTGATCCCATGCATCCGTAAGCTGAATAAGGGGCTGCGGGCCAATGGCCCGCAGCCATTTTTATTATAAATGGTCTAAGCCTGAGCTTTATTTTTTTGAGCGGTTAGGATAAGGAAAGTACCGCTTCTGAAAGGAGTTTGGGCTTAGGCCATTTTGCACCTAATATTTAGGCAATAAATAGGGAGGATTAACATGTCTAATAGTAGCAGTATTCTTGTCATAGGGGGCGGCTTTAGTGGAATTACAGCCGCACTTGAGGCTGCAGAAGTAGGTTATGAGGTATTTATTGTTGAAAAACAACCGTATCTTGGGGGAAGAGTTACACAATTGAAGCATTATTTTCCAAAATTGTGTCCTCCCACTTGTGGGCTCGAGATTAATTTCCAGAGGATCAAGAAAAATCCCAGGGTAAAATTTTTCACTCTGGCTGAGGTGACATCAATCAAAGGCCAGCCAGGTAATTATGATGTTACCATAAAGCTCAAACCCAGATACGTAAACAACAATTGCACAGCATGTGGTAAATGCGTTGAGGTCTGCCCTGTTGAAAGAGACAGTGATTTTGATTTTGGCCTGGGCAAAACTAAAGCCATTTATAGGCCCCATTTGATGTCAATGCCCATGCGTTACGTCATTGACGATAGTGTTTGCACGGGAAGTTCCTGTGGTAAATGTGTCAGCGCTTGTGAATACAATGCTATTGATCTGAACGAAAAGGAAAAGGAAATCACCTTAAATGTTGGATCAATCATCTGTGCTACAGGCTGGGTACCTTATGATGTGACCAGGCTGGACAATCTGGGCGGTGGCCAGATCAAGAATGCCATCACCAACATGCAGATGGAGCGTCTGGCAGCACCTAGTGGGCCAACACAGGGTAAGATTTTAAGGCCATCAGATGGAAAGGAACCAAAGAGAATCGCTTTTGTGCAATGTGCTGGCTCCAGAGATCAGAATCATCTCAATTATTGCTCCTATATATGCTGCATGGCCTCCTTAAAACAATGCACTTATATCAGAGAGCAATACCCGGATGCAGAGATTGTTATTTACTACATCGACCTCAGAACTCCTGGCCGCTATGAAAAGTTTTTAAAGAAGATTCAAGAGGATGATAAGATCAAAATGGTCAAAGGTAAGGTGGCTAAACTAGAAGAAGATGCCAGCGGAGATGTAATTGTTACAGCTGAAGATATTCTTGCAGGCCTGAAGCAGGAAGAGAAGTTTGATCTGGTTGTATTGGCAACTGGTATGCAACCCTCCATTGCAGTTGAGGGACTGTCCATAGATGTGACTAAAGATGATCAGGGTTTCATCATTGGCGGGGAAGAAAATGGTATTTTTGCTGCAGGATGCGCTAAAATGCCATTGGATGTTATGACATCCGCTGAAACTGCCACTGGTGCGGCCTTAAAAGCTATTCAAACTTTGGTGAGGAGGTAAGACTAATGGCAGATAAAAAAATAGGAGTATATATCTGCACTGGGTGTGAAATCGGAAAAAATCTCAACCTGGAGCAGCTTAAAGAATATATAGATGATGAGGCATGCCCTGCCCTGATTAAAGATATGCCTTTTTTGTGTGGCAAGGAAGGTGTGGAGGCCATTAAAAAGGACATTGAGGAAGAGGGCATAAATGCTGTCTGCATAGCTGGCTGTTCTCCCCGTGTAATGTGGGATGTATTTGATTTTGGCCCGGATGTTTTTGTGGAGAGGGCCAATATACGGGAACTGGCAGCCTGGTCATACAAAGAACCTGATCTGCCACCAGTAGAAGAAACTGATCTGGATGCTGATCCTATGACCATGATGGCCCAGGATTATATCAGAATGGCAGTGGCTAAATTGGAGAAGGTTGAAAAGCCAGAGCCTGAGATACCTGAGATTAGCAAGACCATATTAGTTTTAGGTGGCGGTTTCACCGGTCTTACTGCTGCCTTAAACGCAGCCGATACAGGCTATGATGTCGTGCTGGTGGAAAAGGAAGAAAAGCTGGGTGGTTTTGCCGCGCAAATGTATAAACAATTGCCATCCAGTTATCCTTTTACTGATGCCGAAGACCCTTCAATAAATGACCTGATTGCCCGGGTTGAAAATCATGATAAAATTAAAGTTTTAACCGGCGCAAGTCTAGAATCCCTTGCTGGCGCTCCTGGTATGTATGAGGCCAAGGTCAAAACCGGTGGTGAAGAGCAGGTGTTGAAAATTGGAGCTGTTGTCCTGGCTACTGGCTGGAAGCCTTATGATGCCAGCAAGCTTGAACCTCTGGGCTATGGAAAATTCAAGAATGTGGTCACCAATGTTGAATTTGAAAAGATGGCCAAAGAGGGAGAGCTGAAAAGACCTTCAGACGGACAACCTGTGCAGAGCGTGGCTTTTATTCAATGCGCCGGCCAGAGGGACCCTGAGCACCTGCCTTATTGTTCATCTGTCTGCTGTATGGTTTCCCTGAAACAGGCCAAGTATGTGCGCGAAAAGGATGATAATGCAAAGGCTTTTATTTTCTATAAAGATATGCGTACTCCTGGCGTATATGAAAATTACTACAAAGCCGCCCAGGATGATCCCGGAATATTTTTGACCAAGTCAGAAGTAGAAGAGGTTTTTGAAGATAGTGATGATGGATGTATTGTAGTCAGGGTCAAAGATACTTTGCTTGGTGAGTCCCTGGAAGTTAAGGTGGATCTCCTGGTACTGGCAACAGGTATGGTTCCGGCCACTGCAGAAGAAGCTAGATTAGAGCTTGAGTACCAGACCAAAAAAGCTCAGGGCTCCAGTGATGAAGAAAAGAAAGATGAAGAAGATGGCGGCCTGGATGAGCTTTTCAAAAAGTTGACAGATGCTTCCTGCCTCAAACTTCAATACAGACAGGGGCCTACATTTCCGGATCTCAGACTTTTTGATGGCTATGCCGATTCCAATTATATTTGCTTCCCTTATGAAACGAGAAGGACAGGTATTTATGCGGCAGGCTGTGTTCGCCAACCCATGAATATGAATACGGCTGCTGATGATGCTGCTGGTGCTGCTTTAAAGGCAATTCAATGTATTGAGTCAGCGAACAGAGGTGTTTCAGTTCATCCTCGTTCCGGCGATATGTCCTATCCCAAATTTAACTTTGTTCGTTGTACCCAATGTAAGAGATGTACTGAGGAGTGTCCTTTTGGCGCCCTGGATGACGATGAAAAAGGGACACCAAAACCCAATCCAACACGTTGCCGCCGTTGCGGTACCTGTATGGGAGCCTGTCCAGAAAGGGTTATTTCCTTTGATAATTACAGCGTCACAATGATTAATGATATGATTCAGGCTGTACAGGTGCCAGAGGATGAGGAAGAAGGGGGCTACAGAATTCTGGTACTTGTCTGTGAAAACGATGCCTATCCAGCGCTGGATATGGCAGCCATGCGAGGAAAGAAATGGTCTGCTTATGTCCGTTTTATACCAGTGCGTTGCCTTGGGTCCGTCAATACTCAATGGATTGCCGAGGCAATGTCCAAGGGAATGGATGGCGTTTTGCTCATGGGTTGTAAATATGGTGATGACTATCAATGTCACTTTGTGAAGGGAAGTGAGATTTGTAACAGACGTATGGAAAATATAGCTGAGACCCTGGAAAAATTGCAGGTTGAGCCAGAACGCGTTAAACAGGTACAGGTAGCCATTGATGATTATGATAAAATACCTCAGATAATAGATGAGTTTGTTGAGGAAGTTGAAGGCTATGGACCAAACCCATTTAAGGGCTTCTAGGAGGATTGTATAATGGCAAGATTAAAAATTGATCCGGATGTGCAATTTATCAAGGAGTTGCAGGCTGCAGGGGGTGAATCCCTCAAAAAATGTTATCAATGTGCAACATGCAGCGTGGTCTGCCCTTTGTCTCCAGAAGAAAATCCATTTCCACGCAAGGAGATGATCTGGGCACAGTGGGGACTCAAGGATAAGCTGGTCAATGATATTGATATCTGGTTATGCCATAACTGTGGGGAATGTTCAGACCTTTGTCCCAGAGGAGCCAGCCCCGGAGACGTTCTGGCAGCCCTGCGTAACATGGCTTACAGGTCATTGGCCAAACCAGCCATTATAGGGAAATGGATGAGTTCTTCCAGGTATTTGCCCATACTTTTTGCCATACCAGCGATTATTTACTTTATTATCTGGGGTTTTACCACTGGACTTAGCATACCAGACGGGCCAATTGAATATGGCAAGGTTTTTCCTGGCGATTATACTATTGACCCAATATTTGGACTGGCAGCACTTTTTGTATTATTTACCTTTGCAACGGCGATTGGCAATTTGTTCAGGTCTTTTAAGGAGTCAGGTTTGACTCCCGGAGAAGATGCCCCTGGTTTCTGGAAAGCATTGATTGATGTTATTAAAGAAGAAATCATTACTCACAAAAAGTTTCAGGATTGTGTGTCCAATGCTGAGCGTTACAAAGGTCACTTATACATTTTTTACGGTTTTGTTGCCCTTGGTATAGTGACATCCATTGTAGCTGTTGGCCACTGGGGCGGATTGCTCATCGGGCACCAGTTGCATACTCCTTTGTCGCTGTGGAATCCCATTAAAATTCTGGCTAATATTGGAGCTATTGCCCTGTTAGTTGGGCTTACCCTTATCACCCGGATGCGTCTAAATGCTGATCCTTCCAAAACTACTACATCTTATTATGATTGGTATTTGCTTGGAGTTATCTGGGCCATTGCCATCACAGGTACCCTGAGTGAGCTGCTTCGTCTGGCCAATGTCCCGGGTCTGGCATATCCTGTTTACTACCTGCATTTAATTTCTGTCTTTATGATGATCGCTTACCTTCCCTGGTCAAAGCTTGCTCACCTGGTTTACAGGACAGTAGCACTGGCTTATGCTCGCCAGGTAGGACGGAAAGGACCAGGTGAATAAGAAATAATCTATTGCAACCCAAAAGGCCCCGCATGAAGCGGGGCTTTTTTTTTAGTATCAGGGCTATCTCATCTAAATTTCGTTGATATAGGCTATTTTTGCCTTTTACGTTATCTCTGCATCTGGGGACAGGCCCAAGGGCCAGTCCCCAGTAAGCCAATAACTGCCATAAAGATTAGATGAGATAGCCCTGTTTTTAGTATTGACAGGTGGTAAAAGAGAAGAGTAATCTGATGTAACCTGCAAAAAGATATTTTTGCAGGCGACTTAAGAACAGGGGAATTAAAAATGAGCACCTTAAATTTTAATATGATTGAAAAGCTTTATAAAAATTTACCTTACGTTGCCAGGGAGATGATAAATGTTCTGGCAATCTATGGCGATCCTATGAGATTAGAAGATATGATGAGGGTGTTGAATCTATTGAAAGTGAAACCATCTGGAAAGAAACGGATGACAATCTCATCTATGGAGCAGCCATTGACCAGGTTATCCAGAGTTGGTTTTATTGAAAGTGAAATGCTATTATATTTTACATCGAAAATTACACCAATGCTGGATGTAATTAATTATATTGCTATCAAACTTGAAGGTGAGAAAAAAATTGAGCAATATTATGCAGCATTGGTTGGAGCGGGTTTGATGATTGATATATTATCATTAAAGAGATTTTCAGATAAATATAAAAAGCATATACAGGAAAAGCAGCATATTTATTTTCGATTTT
>OFBC01000104.1_pt1 | contig 12167 bp, 11 predicted proteins | sample 1520411 | NCBI WGS metagenome assembly OFBC01 (sample SAMEA3696446, study PRJEB22514) | metagenome | biome: water; feature: marine; material: hydrothermal vent | place: Pacific Ocean | collected 2014-08-12 | depth 1521 m
AATTTAAAGTGATATAATTTTCTATATCATCCTATATATAAGGCTTTTGAGTAGATTTTAATATTTCTGATTAAATTTGAATAATATAATATTTTAGGCTCATAACCCGAAGGTCGCTGGTTCAAATCCAGCTTCCGCAACCAAAAAATCACAAAAAAATAATCTTTCTTAAGGAACTTTAGAACTAAAATATTATAGTAATAAATTTGATTTATAAGTTTGTATTTACTCACGGGAGTGTTCCCTCGTTCCCATCGTCCTCGATGGGAGCGAGGTGAATTGTAGTATGCATCCTCATCGAAGACTAGAGATTCTTATTGTCTCAAGAGTGGCTGAAATGAAGAATTTAATTTTACTTAGTGATAGAAGTTGCACAGATATAAGCTGTAGCAAATGCCCAATGTAAATTATACCCACCACAATCTCCATCTACATCTACAACTTCACCTGTAAAATATAGATTTTTTTGTAGTTTTGATTGCATAGATTTATTGTCTATCTCATAAGTATCTACTCCACCAGCTACTACTTCAGCAGTATTGAAACCTTTAGTTTTTTCTATATTAAGTTGGAAATTTTTTAGATTATAAACTAAGCTCATAATATCTTTTTTGCTCAAATCTTTTGCTAATTTTTTTCGTTTATCAATAGTTTTATCTACGATATATTTTATAAGTTTGGTATGGAATAAACTCTCTAGCCATAGGTATCTATCTTTGTTATTTGCAGTTTTTAATCTATATTGCAAAAGATTTAAAAGTTTATCTTTTGAAAGATGTGGCAATATATCTATTTGAACTATCACTTTTTGTTGATATTGTAAAGCATAAGCAATATCTCGGCTTATATCAAGTATGGCATTGCCTGATATTCCATAATCAGTAAAAAGAATATCGCCATTTTTTTGTGTTGTTAGTTCTTTATCTATAAATACTTGAGCTGTAGAGTTGATTTTGACCCCACTTAAAGATTTGGTATTGTCATAAGTTTCTAATTGCACAAGTGAAGCAAATGGTTCAATAATATTATGCCCAAAATTTTGTGCGAACTTATACCCGCTGTTGCTACTTCCCAATTTTGGCATAGCATAGCTTCCTGTTGATATGATAACTTTATCATACGGTTGTTTTTGATTGTTATAATATATATTAAAATAGTTTTGTTCAAAATCTATATTTGTAATATTAGTATCCAAAATAAATCTTATACCTAACTCTTTTGCTTCATATTCCAATAGTTTGACAACACTAGAAGATTGGGCAGATGATGGAAAAACTTTGCCATTTGGTTGCTCTATAAATGAGAATCCAATTTTTTCAAACTCTTTTTTGAAAGTAGGGTATGAGAACTTATCTAAGATATATTTTGTAAAATCTGGATTGATACTATGATAACAATCAGATGATATATCTGTATTGGATATATTACATCTACCATTACCTGTAGCTAAAATTTTTCTACCAATTTTAGTATTTTTTTCATAAACAGTTACATTAAAATCTGATTTAGCTAATAAAATAGCACAATATAATCCAGAAGCACCAGCTCCAATGATCGCTATATTATTTAAGTGTGAAGTTTGTTTTATATTCTTTGTTGCCATCTAAAACTTGCATAGTCCAAACACCGTGAGTTCTACCTCTAATATATCTATAGTCATATACAGATCCATGACCTGCAGGGATATTTAGTTCTCTTTTTCTTGTGATTGTGCCATCAGGTTCAATCCAATTAAATGTCACATTTATATCGTGATTTAATCTTTTGTGAGTATATTTACAAATTATAGAGTTCTCATCTTCGAGTATGATACAATCCACACCTGGTGGGTTATCTAGTGCAAATATATTGCCAATAAATATAACTAAAAATAAAAATACTTTAAACATACTATAATCCTCTTTAACTTATAAATAATATTAATTGAGCTAATTATACCTAATTCTTACTAAAACCACATTGACTTAGGACAAATTTTATATTAAGCTTTGATCTCATAGTATCTACAAAGTTATTGATTGTTTGTTTTTTATAAAGTTTAAAATCATCATCTACAAAAAGTCCATGCAAAAAAGTTCCCTTAATATTATCCTTTTCAAACCCGTTTGGATATTTTTTACTTATACCGTGATGTATCTCAAATCTATCGCCAATTTTTTTAAGAATTTTTTCTTTTTGAAATATTATATCATCATCTATAAAACCTAAAGCTTTTATTTTTGTAGGTTTAGATGTTTCAATACATAGATTATCTATAATATACTCAAACATCATCTCATAGCCACCACATATACCTAAGATTTTTGTTTTTGTTTTTTTTAGCTGATCAAATAAGCCTGTTTTTTTTAGCCATAATAGATCTTTAAAAACAAGTTTGCTTCCTGGTAGGATTACCATATCGTATTGATCCAAATTGATATTTGAGCTTACAAACTCTACACAAATATCATTATTGGCAATAAGTGGTTCAAAATCATTATAGTTACTCATAGTTGGATATGAGATAATAGCATATTTTTTAGTAGCTTTTTGACAGTTTTGTGTAAAGTTTTTTAAACTAGCACTATCTTCAAAACCTAGATTAAAAGGGATATAGGGCAATACTGCTAAAACAGGAATTTTAAATCTTTCCTCGATTATTTTTACACCCTCATCAAACAAACTCATATCACCTTGAAATTTATTTATGATCACCCCAATCACATTTTGTTGTAATTTTTTTGGTAAAAGATTATAAACACCCCAAATAGAAGCAAAAACACCACCTTTTTGTATATCTGCTACAAGTATAATTTTTGTATTAAATCTATTTGCTATATAGATATTAGATAGATCTTTATCCATCAGATTTAGCTCAACTGGGCTTCCTGCCCCTTCTGCTATGATACAATCATATTCTTTATCAAGATATTCAAAAGCTCTATTGACTGCTGGTTTGAGTATATCAAGATCTCTATAATACTCTTTGACATCTTTTGTTTGGACAACTTTACCCTCAACAATAAGTGATGCCATATTACCTTGACCAGATTTTAATAGAATAGGGTTTAGATGGTAAGATGTTGTAATACCTAAAACATCTGCTTGAAAATGTTGAGCAATAGCGATCTCACTTCCATCATCACAAACATTTGAATTATTAGAAACATTTTGAGCTTTAAATGGGGCAACTTTTAGCCCCATATCTTGTAAAATTTTTGCGATTAAAAATGTGATTGTTGATTTACCAGCATCACTACTTGTGCCAAATATACTAATATTATACATTAGGTTTTAGATTGTGATCTCTTTAATATCCGCAATAGTTTTAAATGCTTGGTATATTTTACCTATAAGATTTTTTCTATTTGTTTTTATTTTTATATCTTCGTGATTTACAAATACTTCATCAAAAAATCTATCAAGATAAACTTTTAGTGAAAATAGTGCCTCTAGTTGTTCATCAAAAGTTGAATAAGTTTTATTGTTGATATTTATAAATTGATCATATAAAACTTTTTCTGCTTCATCCTCTAGTAGATTTGTATCTATGTCAAGTTGAGCATCTGTATCTATATCTTTGATGATATTTGCAACTCTTTTAAAAGTATTATTCAAATCTTTAAAATCACTACTTTGAACTATCTTATTTAGTGCTTCTATTTTATATGAGATATTTAAAATATCTTTTTCTTGACTTCCCAAAATAGCTTTGATTATACTTGGATTGATATTTGAGTATAGTTGATAAAGTCTTTCGTAAAAAAACTCCATCACTTTAGTTTTATCAAGGTTATTATAAATATTTTGATTGTCATCTACTATTTGTTCGATATTTAGATGTAGTTTATTTGCAATAGATATTTTAATAATACCCATAGCTGCTCTTCTTAATCCATAAGGATCTCTACTTCCTGTAGGGAACATCTCAATACTAAATAATCCTAAAATATTATCAAATTTATTTGACATAGCAACTACTGAACTAAATTTATTTGATGGAAGATCACTATTTTCTCCATCTGGTAGGTATTGCTCTTTTAGTGCAGTATAAAGTAGCTCATCCTCATTTGCAGCTTTTGCATAATAGTAACCCATAAGCCCTTGTAACTCAGTAAACTCATACACCATATCTGTAAGAAGATCTGCTTTACTTAATAAAACAGTTTTTTCTAATAACTCTTTATGCTCTTTCATATCAAAAATATCAGCAATACTTAGTGCAATTTTAGCTTCTCTTTGGATTTTGTCATATAAAGATCCAAGTTTATCTACAAAAGTTATATCTTTTAATCCCTCATTGTTAAGTCCATTTTTTAGATCATTTTTCCAAAAAAACATAGCATCAGCAAGTCGTGGTCTTAAAACTTTTTCATTTCCAGCAATAATATATTCAAAATCTTTAGTGTAAGCATTTGATACTACTACAAATTTATTTGTTATTTGTCCATCTTTATAAACAGCAAAATATCTTTGATGCTCTTTCATAGAGTTTACAATCACCTCTTTTGGTAACTCTAAAAACTCCTCATTGAAAGTTCCAAGTAAAGCAGTAGGATATTCTGTAATTGCTACAATTTCATCCAAAAGCTCTTGATCTATCTCAATTGTAAGACCACTTTGTTTTTGTATCTGTTCCATCTGCTCTAGTATGATCTCTCTTCTTTGTTTTGGATATAAGATCACTCCATTTTTATCTAGTTTGCAAAAATAATCTCCAGCAAAATCAAAAGAGAATTTTTCATAAGATACCATTCTATGGGCAAAACTTGTTTTAGATGATTTGATACCATAAAGTTCTACATCTATTAATTGGTCAGCTAAAACAGCACTTACTCCTCTAATAGGTCGAATAAAACTCTCTTGATTTGAACCCCATCTCATCGATTTACCAAAGTTAAGAGATTTTACAAATTGATTGATCATATCATTTAGAAGTGTAGATGATTCTTTACCTTTTTGTTTGCTTTTATAATATAAAACTTCACCTTTACCTTGATCTATTGTTTGTAGTTGATCTACTTCAATTCCACATTTTTTGGCAAATCCTATAGCTGCACCTGTTGGTTTACCATCTTTATAAGCTATCTTAATAGGTGCTCCAAATTGTTCTATGATTTTATCATCTTGAACTGTTTTAAACTCTCTATGCCATAATACTAATCTTCTAGGAGTATAGAAGAAATCAAACTCACATAATAAATCATTTTCCTCTAAAATATTTGCCCATTTTTTTTCAATATTTGGCAACTCTTTTAGAAATGGAATAGCTGGTAGCTCCTCTACAGCGATCTCTATTAACAATGGTTTTATCATCTTTTTTAATCCTTTATTTTATATAATCTTCATATATAACACCATCTATCTCATCTAGTGCTATTTTCTCTATTTGAGAATTATGTTGAATAACTGCTAAAATTTTACTATCAAACATATAATTTTCAGCTATTTTTTGTGAACTTAATAATATATCATTATTTTGAACTATGATATACTTAGCATCAAATTTTGAAGCATATATTAGTTCTAAAATTGTATTTACAATTACAGCACTTTGTAGATTGTTGATTTGACAATATTTTAGTATCTCTAAATCAAATCTATAAACTAAAGTGCTATTTGGTAGAGTTTTTTCTATATCATCTATTTTTGCAATATTGCATAATCTATCAGATTTGATATTCTCATCACCTAGTATTATCATAAACACTCTTTACTACAATAATATTTATCAGATTTTACAATAGCATCACTTTTAGCTACATAAACACCACAGTTTGAACATTTTACCATAGTATCAACCTCTTCACCTTTATCTTGTGTATTATCTATTTTTGTTTTGAAGTATAGATTATATACAACATATATTACACCCACAATTACCAATAATTTAACAATCATCAAACAAACCTTTTCTTTTAATTTTAATATCTAAATAATGTTTTTTAATATATAAATAATTTCTATGTTGTTGAAATTTGATTATATCATAATTTTTAATTTTAGCTTCACTTATCTCTTCATCACATAAACTACCTTTATAAAAAAGATACTCAGTATTTTCATAACTTAAATTATTGGTAATACTTAAAAGTAAAGATGTATTTGTTACAGCTCTACTTGTAATAAGATCAAAATTTTTAGGTTTTATATCTTGTGATCTATTTTGGATAACCTCTACATTTTTTAACTCTAGTGTATTTTTAACAAAATTTAAAAAAGCTACCCTTTTTGCTTTAGGCTCTATAAGTGTAATCTGTTTATCTGGTTTTGCTATAGCTAATAACATACCAGGATAACCAGCACCTGTGCCAATATCAGCTAAAGAGTTAAAATCATTTAAAAACTTTATAGGATATATGCTATCTATAATATTTGCCTCTATTTGTGCTCGTGATAAAGCACCTGTTAGGTTATGCACAGCACCCCAATCTTGAAGCAATGAGATAAATTTATCACATCTATTATAAAACTTATCATCAAAAGTTAGATCTAGTTTTTCAAACTCTGTTTTTAACACTTTTTACCTTATCTAATCATTATCAAAATATCTATGGTATTCTATTTTTGTGCAGTGATTTTGCACAGTTTTCATACCGTGTTCTTTTGCTAGTTGCATAGCTTCGTTATTGACTAATCCTAGTTGTGACCAGATACATTTGATATTACCTTTTTCAATAGCAGCTTTAACTACATCCATAATCACAGCTGGTTTTCTAAAAATATCTACAATATCGACATCATAAGGTATATCTAGTAAGCTTCTATAAACTTTTTGCCCTAAAATTTCATCCTCTTTTGGATAAACAGGATATACTATATATCCTTTGTCTAAAAGGTATTTTGCTACTTTGTTGCTATCTTTTGTTTCATTTGGACTACATCCAATAATAGCAACACTTTTAGATGTTTGTAAGATCTCTTTGATCTCTTCATTTGGTTCATTTATAGTTGGAAATTCACATTGCATTTTTTATCCTTTATCTCTCTATTGCTACTACACCGCTTCGCACTATCTCTATTGGATTGAATCTTTCAATCACTTTGATAAAATTTGCGATACGATTTGGATCATCAGTTGCTGATATAATAATAGCATCTTGTGTTACATTTTGTATTGTTCCATTGTAAGCACGAGCTAAAACATCTATATCACTTAAATTTTGTTCCAAAGGTATTTTGATCAAAACAGTATCTTTTTCTACAACTTTTTTATGCTCAATCACTTTTAAAACAGGCACTAATTTATTAAGTTGTTTGATGATTTGATCTATAACTCTTACTACTCCAATAGTGATAATTGTAATTCTTGAATATTCACTATTAGGAACAGGAGCAACTGTTAAACTATCTATATTGTAACCTCTTGCTGAAAAAAGATCTACAATTCTACTCAAAACTGATTCTTTATTGATAACAATTACAGATAAAACTTCTCTTCTTTTTCTACTATCGTAAAAATGGTTTAAGTTATTCATTATTTATCTCCTTCTAGCAAAAGCATCTCATCAAGTGCATGACCATTTGGCACCATAGGTAGCACCTCTTCTCTTCTTTCTATCATCACTTCTATAATAGCTGGTTTATTTGATTTTACAGCTTCATCTAAGGCTTTATCAAACTCATCTTTTGTAGTAACTCTAAAACCAACACCACCCATAGATTGTGCTAAAAGTTGAAAATCTGCTTGAGTATCTAAAACTGTTTGAGCTAATCTATCTTCATAAAATCTTGTTTGCCATTGTCTTACCATCCCTAGATAATTGTTATTTAGAATAATATTTATCATAGGTAAGTTATATTGAGTTGCTGTTACTAACTCTTGAATATTCATCATAATAGACCCATCACCTGTAAAATTTACAGATATTTTATCTGGAAATGCTCTTTTTACACCTAAAGCAAATGGAAGTCCAACCCCCATAGTTCCCAATCCACCACTTGTCATAAAAGTTCTTGGTTTGCTAAATGGATAAAATTGTGCAGTCCACATCTGATGTTGTCCAACATCTGTAGAGATAAGTGCTTTATCACCTATTAGTTCTCCTGTTCGTTGGATAACCCATTGTGGTTTTAATCTATCGCTATCTTCAAAATATTTTAGTGGTTGCTCTTTTCTATAATCTAGTAGTTTTTGGTGCCAAGATGAGTAGTCGTTGAATTGATAATCATCAACTAACTCTAAAATTTGCTTCATCACAACTTTTAGATCACCAACTATTGGATAGTTTGGTTTTACTATCTTAGCGATACTTGCAGGATCAATATCTACATGAACAACATGTGCTTTTTTTGCAAAAACATCAAGTCTACCAGTTACTCTATCATCAAATCTTGCTCCCAAAGCTATAATCATATCTGTTTGACTCATAGCCATATTCGCAGCATACTCTCCATGCATACCTAACATACCAAAAGAGTATTTATCATCATGACTTAAAACACCTCTTGCCATAAGTGTTTCTACTGCTGGAATTTTAGTAGTATGAACAAATTTTCTAATATCTTCATAACAATCAGATAAAACAGCACCACCACCTATATACAGAAGTGGTCTTTTTGATTCGCTAATATGTTTTAGAGCATTTTTGATTTGTCGTTTATTTCCTTTAATTGTAGGCTTATAAGTAGGAAGATCCCATTGTTTATCATAATCAAATTCACCCAACTGTGCAGATACATCTTTTGGTAGATCTATATGAACAGGTCCTGGTCGTCCTGTTTTTGCTATATGAAATGCGATTTTTAAAACACGATTTAATTCATTGATATCATTTACTAAAAAATTGTGTTTGGTGCAACTTCTACTAATACCTACTGCATCTATCTCTTGGAAAGCATCAGTTCCTATTACAGGTGTTGGCACTTGCCCACTTATTACAACCATAGGGATAGAATCTGTATAAGCAGTAGCTAATCCTGTAACTGCATTTGTAAAACCTGGGCCACTTGTAACTATTGCAACTCCAACTTTTCCTGTGCTTCTTGCATAAGCATCTGCAGCATGAACTGCTGCTTGTTCGTGTTTTGTTAGTATATGTTCAAAATAGTCTTGCTTATATATCTCATCATATACATTCATAATAGCCCCACCAGGATAACCAAATACAACTTCTGTATTTTCCTTATGTAAAGCTTCTATTATCATTTGTGAACCAGTTAATTGCATAATTATATTACTCCTAATATTTTTAAACTGTTAGAAAACCTCTAAAGGGCAATATTTTATCTAATTTTTTGTTAAATCCAAATAAATTAGAATTTATTTATCTAAGATTGGGTATAATCGCAAAAAAAGAGACCACACTATTAGGAATTTGAATTATGAGTAACAAATACAATCCACATGAAGTAGAAGATAAATATTATAAAATTTGGGAGCAAAGAGGTTATTTTGAGATAGATGGAAACAAATCTATCCAAGAAGATGGAAAAAATTTTTCTATTATGATGCCACCTCCTAATGTAACAGGAAGCTTACATATAGGTCATGCACTTACATTTACACTACAAGATATTATTACTAGATATAAAAGAATGGATGGTTTTAAAACACTTTGGCAACCAGGAACTGATCATGCAGGAATTGCAACTCAAAATGTAGTCGAAAAACAGCTATTAAGCGAAGGAACTACAAAAGAAAAAATAGGAAGAGATGAGTTTTTAAAAAGAGCTTGGTTACAAAAAGAGACAAGTGGGGGAAATATAGTTCATCAAATGAGAAAATTAGGTGTTACACCAGCTTGGAGCCGCGAAAGATTTACTATGGATGAGGGTCTAAAGGAAGCGGTAAAAGAGGCATTTGTAGAGCTTTATAATCAAGGATATATTACACAAAATAACTATATGGTAAATTGGTGTACAAAAGATGGTGCATTAAGTGATATAGAGGTAGAACATGAAGAGGTAAAAGGTGCATTTTACCATATGACTTACAATTTTGCTGATGGTAGTGGAAGTATTGAAGTAGCAACTACTAGACCTGAAACATATTTTGGAGATACTGCTATTATGGTGCATCCAAATGATGAGCGATATAAAGATATAGTTGGCAAAGAAGTAATATTGCCACTAACAAACAGAAAGATCAAAATCATCACAGATGAGCATGTAGATATGGAGTTTGGAACAGGTGTAGTAAAAGTTACCCCTGCACACGATCAAAATGACTACGAAGTAGGAAAACGACACAACTTAGAGTTTATAAAAGTATTTGATGAAAAAGGTATTTTAAACTCTTATTGTGGAGAGTTTGAAGGACTTGAGCGATTGGAAGCTAGACCAGTTATTGTAAAAGCATTACAAAATGCAGGACATATAGTAAAAATAGAAGAGCATATCCATCAAGTAGGGCATTGTTATAGATGTAAAAATATAGTAGAACCTTTTATATCTCAACAATGGTTTTTAAGTGAAAAAATAGCAAAAAATAGTATAGACAAAACAAAAGCACATAACAACTTCCACCCAAAACATTGGATCAACTCATACACAGCTTGGATGGATGAGCTTAGACCTTGGTGTATCTCAAGACAGCTTTGGTGGGGGCATAGAATACCTGTATTTACTTGTAATGATTGCAATCATCAATGGGCAGATAAAAAAGATACACCAGATGGTTGTCCTAAATGTAACAGCAAAAACTACACTCAAGATCCAGATGTGCTTGATACTTGGTTTAGTAGTGCTTTGTGGGCAATGTCACCACTTGGTTGGGGAAATAACGGTAAACTAAAAGAGCTTTACAATGATACTGATATGAAAGATTTCTATCCAAATAGCTTACTTATTACTGGATTTGATATTATGTTTTTCTGGGTAGCTCGTATGATGATGATGGGTGAGCATTTTACAGGAGAATTACCATTTAAAGATATCTATATGCATGCACTTGTTAGAGATGAAAAAGGTGCTAAGATGAGCAAGAGTAAAGGAAATGTGATAGATCCCCTTGATATGGTGCAAGAGCATAGTGCGGATATCATAAGATTTACCTTAGCTTACTTGGCAGTTCAAGGAAGAGATATAAAATTAGGTGCAAAAAATTTAGAACAATTTAGAAACTTTACAAACAAACTTTATAATGCTAGTAACTTTTTACAACTAAATGTAGAAACTTTTAAAGACCTAAATGAGATAGAAGTTGTAACTCCACTTGGGAAGTATATGCAAAGCAGACTTAGTGTTGCAGTTGATACAATCAGAGAAAAAATAGATAGTTACAAATTTGATGAGATGGCAAAAGAGCTTTATAATTTTGTATGGAATGAATATTGTGATTGGGGTATAGAGTATAGTAAAGCTAGTAAAGAAAGTATAGTAGAATTAGGTGCTATATTTAAAGAGACACTTAAAATGATAAGTCCAATTATGCCATTTATTGCAGATCATTTATATCATAAATTAAGCGGAACTACACTTGAAGATGGCGAATCTTTGATGATAAATGCTTTTCCTAAAAATATCAAAAGAGATATAGAAGTGGAAAATATGTTTGATATTATTCAAGAAGCGATCACAAGTTTAAGAAGAGCAAAAGTTGTAATAGATATGGGAAATAGCAAGATAGAAAAAGCTTATATCAAATTAGATATATCTTCATCTCAAGAGAAGAGTTGCCACACGATGGATACCCCAAATCAAGATTTGACCCATCGGGACAAATTCTCTTTAGCTAAAGATATAGAAGTATTTGGGAAAAGATTTATTGAAAAACTAGCAAAAGTAGAAGATGTGGAGTTTGTAGATACAAAAGTAGAGAATAGTATCACAGATGTATCAAACAATCTTGAAGTTTATCTACCAAAAGGTGAAATCGATATGGCACCAATTATAAGCAAACTTACAAAACAAAAAGAGAAGCTTCAAAAAGAGATTGATAAACTAAATGGTATGTTAGGTAATGAAAAATTTATAGCAAATGCTAAACCTGAAGTTATAGCAACAAACAAAAAAGCACTAGAGGATGCAAAAGAAAAATTCAAAAAAGTAGAAGCAGAATTAAATACTATAAGTTAATATAACTATGATGATAAATTCTAAACTTTTACTTTTTATCACTTTTATAATTGTAGCTATAACATACTATATGTTATTTTCTATAAGTTTGATATTAACTATTATCAAAGAGGAATATATCACTATGCTGATAATTTTTTTGATGATGGTTATATATTTTTATTTTAGAT
>OFBC01000114.1_pt1 | contig 11624 bp, 9 predicted proteins | sample 1520411 | NCBI WGS metagenome assembly OFBC01 (sample SAMEA3696446, study PRJEB22514) | metagenome | biome: water; feature: marine; material: hydrothermal vent | place: Pacific Ocean | collected 2014-08-12 | depth 1521 m
CGTTCCTTAAAGAAAGAGCAGGTACAATGCATAGTAAACTTGATTACTACTGGCGTGGAGGGTATGACCCCGGATCATATAACCATCTCGGATACGCGCGGCAATGTGCTTTATGAGCCTGAATCAGAGCTTGATAAGTTGAGCGCTACTCAACTGGAATACCAGTTGAATTTGCAACGTCAACTGGAAAGGCGTATAGAACAGTTGCTTGCTCCCACTGTAGGCGGTCCCGAGCGGGTGATTGCGCGGGTGAATGCTGATCTGGATTTCAGTCAGAAAACAATTCACAAAGAACTTTATGATCCTGACACTCAGGTAGTACGTAGTGAGCAGAAAAGTGAGGAGAAAACCAAAGCCTCGGCCAATTATGATACTAATGTGCCAGAGCCAGCTTATAGGGGTGAGGGTTATGGAGGAACAGGGACCCTTACGGAAACGAATCGGAAATCCACTACTACTAATTATGAAATCAGCAAGGAAGAGCAGCAGATTATAGCGCCAATTGGAGAAGTGCGTAGATTGAGCGTTGCAGTTGTAGTCGATGGCAGGTATAAGAAAAATGAAGATGGTGACCTGGTGTATGTACCTCTTTCTGAGCAGGAATTGGCCAGGATAGAGGAACTGGTGAAAAATGCAGTTGGATTTGACCAGACCCGTGGTGATTCCATTGAAATATCAAATCTTTCATTTGGAATGAAAGGTCTGGAAGGAGGTAAAACCTGGATGGAACAAGTAGCCCTTTATTTTCAAAGCATAGGAAAGCCGATTTTAAACACTTTAATTATTCTCCTATTTATATTGCTGGTTGTGCGGCCAATTGTTCTTGCTATCCTCAAACCAAAGGTCATTGAGGAGGAAGAGGAGGTTGAAGAGTTAGAAAGCTTGCCAGAGCCAGAAGAGGAAGAAGAAAAACCCGGTTTACTGGATGCCTTTGATGAAGAAACGCTGGCCGCCATGGAAGAAAAAGATATGATAGAGGATCAGAAAGAACTGGCTATTCAGCTTTCCAACGAGCATTTTGATGAGGCTTTTGGTGTAATCAAAAGGTGGTTAAAGGAAGATATGGAGGAGGCATAGTTGGAAGCATATTCTGGCATTGAAAAAACAGCTATTTTGCTGCTCGCTCTGGGAGATGAATTCACTACACAGGTATTTAAGAAGCTCAATCGGAAGGACATTGCGGCCATTTCTAAAGCCATGCTTGAATTGGAGACTGTTTCCAGAGAAGATGCTGAAGAAATATTGCGAGAATTTAATCAGGCTGTTCTTCTGGGCAAAGAAATGGTATTGGGAGGCGAGGATACAGTAAGAAAGTTGCTGGAACATTTAGATGAAGAAACAGCAAAATATGTTGTAGATGCATTGGGTTTAGATTCTGGCCCTCCCTTATTTAAAGATTTGACAAAAGTAAGCCCCAAGATTCTGGCCCAGATTCTACGTAATGAGCATCCTCAAACCCTGGCCTTAATAATTGGCCATTTACCGCCAGAACATGCGGCAGAACTGCTTGAAAACTTACCTCCAGGGGTGAGGCCAGATGTTTTGATTCGTCTGGCCAAGCTGGAATCTGTCCCTGAAGATATGATAAGAGAAGTAGATAATGTTTTGCAAAGCCAGCTTATTGCGATAGGCGGAAAAGAAGGTAGAAAGGTTGGTGGCACTCATGCTGTGGCAGAGGTGCTCAATGCGGTGGAACATAGCATTGAAGAAGAAGTCCTTGCTGAAATTGAAGAAGAATCTGCTCAATTGGCTGAGGAAATCAGAGAGTTGATGTTTGTTTTTGATGATATCATTAATCTGGACGATCGGTCTATTCAGGAACTTCTTAAAGAAGTTAGTAATGAAGATTTAACCCTTGCTCTTAAAGCTGCCTCTGATGAATTAAAAGAGAAATTTTTTAAAAATATGTCAGAAAGAGCAGCCAACATGATCAGGGAAGATCTGGAGATTATGGGGCCGGTAAAACTTTCTGAAGTTGAAGCAGCTCAACAAAATATAATTAAAATAGTACGTCGTCTGGAAGCAGAGGGTCGTATTGTGATTGCAGGCAAGGGAGGAGAGGTCCTTGTTTAATAAAAGATTAAAAGGTAGAGTAATAGTGGGTCCTGGAAGTGAACCGCTTTCACAGGAGATGATGAAACGGCCAGAACAGCCCACTCTTATATCTCCAGAATTGGAAACTCAGTTCTGGCAACGTGTCAGGCTCAGGGTCGAGGAGAAGGCCCGCGAAATTATGGCCACATCTATAAGAGAAGCAGAAGAGATAAAGGCCAGGGCCCGGAAAGAAGGTTTTGAACAGGGTTATAAGGAAGGTTATGCAAAGGGTTTAAAAGAAGGTCAGGAAGAGGGACATGCAAAAGGACATGCAGAGGGATATACAGAAGGACTGGCAAAAGGCGAGGAGGAAGCCAGAAAAGAGGTTGAAAACAACTTCGCAAAGGAGATGGAAGAGCTGAAAGAAGACCTGAGTACAAGAATTGCTCATTTGCTGGCGGATATAGATGGACAAAAAGAGAAAATATGGAATGAGTTTAAAGAAGAATTGGTATTGTTGACAATAGTCAGTGTGGAAAAGATTTTTAACATAACTCTTAATGAACACAAGAAGGAAATTTTAAACAGTCTTTTTGATCAGGCAATGGATCAACTGGAAGATAAAAGGGAATTGTGTATCAAAGTAAATCCTGATGATGCAGAAATAATGCAAGAGGTGCTGGAAAAGGCCAGAGCTGAATATCCCCAACTGGATAAATGGCAGCTTAAAGCCGATCCCGCTATTGAACTGGGTGGGGTGATCCTGGAAAATGAAAATAGCATTATTAATAATACAATTGATGTTCGCTATGCTGAAGTGAAAAAAATTGTTGATCAGCTTGATGTTGAATAGTGAGCAGTGAGCAGTGAACAGTGAATAGTGAACAGTGAACAGTCTTAGCCCTTAGCCCTTCCTGGAGACATTTATGAAACCCACTGATTGTCTGGAACTTTTGCAAAAAACAAATCCTGTCCAGAGTTACGGCAAAGTGACCAGGGTAATTGGTTTAATAGCAGAAGGACAGGGTATAAAGGCCCCTCTTGGCTCTACCTGTCAGCTGATACCTGAGGAAAACAGTGAACAGTTTATAAATGCTGAGGTGGTTGGTTTCAGGGACGGCGTAATTTTATTTATGCCTTATGGGGATATGCGTGGCATAAAGCCGGGTAGTCTGATCAAAAATTCAGCTATTCCGCCTCATTTTCCTGTTGGCGAGGAGTTTCTGGGCCTGGCTGTTGATGCCTTTGGCCAGCCACTGGATAAAGATAAAAAGATAGTTCCGCGCAAATATTATCCCCTGTATGCAGAACCATTGAACCCTTTGCAGCGTCCCAGAATCAAAGAGCCATTAGATGTTGGAGTGAGAGCCATCAATGGGCTCCTAACCCTTGGTAAGGGGCAAAGAGTAGGCATTATGGCTGGCTCTGGAGTTGGCAAAAGCACCTTGATGGGAATGATGGCCAGATATACCAGGGCAGATGTCAATGTTATTGGATTGGTGGGTGAACGCGGCAGGGAAGTTGTTGAATTTATGGAAAAGGATCTGGGGCCAGAAGGCATGGCCAGATCCGTTCTGGTGGTGGCCACATCAGACCAAGCCCCGTTAATCAGGATGCGGGCAGCTTATGCAGCCACGGCCATGGCAGAATATTTTCGCGATCAGGGCAAAGATGTGCTTTTGATGATGGATTCTGTAACCAGGTTTGCCATGGCTGCACGGGAAGTGGGCCTGGCAGCAGGTGAGCCTCCCACCACAAAGGGTTATACTCCTTCGGTGTTTGTGCAATTGCCAAAACTTCTGGAAAGGGCAGGAAGGACTGATAAGGGCAGTATTACTGCTATTTATACTGTGCTGGTGGATGGGGATGATTTTAATGAGCCTATTGCGGATGCTGTGCGTTCCATCCTGGATGGACACATTGTTTTGACCAGAGAACTGGCTGATCAGGGGCATTATCCAGCCATTGACGTCCTGAAAAGTATCAGTCGTTTGCGCTCTGATGTTACTCCTAAAGATGCCTTACAGGCAGGGCGGAAAATCCTGGGTTATCTGGCAACGTATAAACGAGTTGAAGATATGGTTAATATCGGGGCATATGTAAAAGGCAGCAACCCTGAGATTGATAAGGCTCTGGAGCTTATCAATCCCATTAATGATTTTTTACGTCAGCCTGTGGAAGAGAAACAGACACTGGAAGAGAGTTTTCAAAAACTTCTTTCCCTCATACACCCTTAGCCCTTAGCCTTTATCTTTTCAATTATGGCAGTCGTAGAGTAACCAGGCAAAAATTCAAGGCTTTTCACCTTGCCCCCTCTGGCCAGAACAATATCCCGGCCCACGATTTTATCAATGGGCCAGTCTCCGCCCTTTACCAGGACATCTGGCTCAATAGCTTTGATCAGGTTATATGGAGTGTCTTCGTTAAAGATGATAACAAAGTCCACGCACCAGAGACCTGCCAGAACTCTGGCCCTGTCTATTTCCGTGTTAATGGGCCGTTCGTTTCCTTTGAGTCTGCGTACGGAAGAATCGCTATTCAGACCAACTACCAGGATATCTCCCAGGGCTTTTGCCCTTTCTAAATAGTCCACATGGCCAGGGTGTAAAAGATCAAAACAACCATTGGTAAAAACAATTTTTTTGCCAGCCAGGCTGTGTTTTAGATTTAAAAAAGCATCTACAGATATAATTTTTTCATTGCTTAAACTCACGTTTGTACCCTTTTTAAAGTTTTGAGGATTTAACTACAAAAACTCAAAATTGGCTTTTTTAACAAAAATGTCAGCTTATAACATACTATAATAATTCAACATTCAGCATTCAACATTTACACCAAATAACCATGAACCATTTAGTCATTCAACTGGCCAGGTTTGGTGATTTGCTTCAGAGTAAGCGGCTTATTGTATCTTTACAACAACGAGGGCAGGTACATCTGGTTCTGGATAAGTCTTTGGCCCCCCTGGCCAAACTGGTTTATCCAGAAGTCATTTTGCACCCTATTCTGGCGCATGGCAAGAAAATCTCTCTGGCCAGAATATTAATGGAAAACAGGAAGGTTTTGAGCAGGCTGAAAATGATTGATTTTGACCAGGTCATTAATCTTAATTTTTCGGGCATGAATTTCGCTCTGTCCCGTCTATTTGATCCTGCGATAGTGCGTGGATATTGTAACCTTGATGGTCAGGAAGTAAGAGACAGCCTGGTCAGGCTTGCTTTTCGCCTGACCAGAGAAAGGAAATATGCTCCCATAAATCTTGTTGATTATTGGGCCTTTTTTGCTGACAAACCCATTGCGCCAGATCTGGTTAATCCGGTAGCCACAAGTTCCGGGAAAGGAGTGGGAGTTGTGATGGCAGGTCGGGACTTAAGACGCTCTATTCCCTAGAAGCTCTGGCCGCTTATATTAAGGCCTTGCGAGAGAAATCTGGCGGGCCAGTTTATCTTCTGGGCAGTAGTTTAGAGCAGCCCCTTGCCCGTAAGCTAAAAGGATTGCTTGAGCCAGAAATCTTTTCTGAAGTCACTGATCTGACAGGTAAAACCAACTGGACAGACCTTGTCCAGGTGGTGCAGGGCTTAAAGGCTGTGCTGACGCCGGATACAGGAACAATGCATCTGGCAGCGCATCTGGGCGTAAAAGTATGGGCATTTTTCTTTTCTTCTGCCTGGTGTTTTGAGACCGGCCCTTATGGCCGGGGGCATATAATTTTTCAGATCATGCCCCATTGTGCCCCATGCGTTGAATCGCGTCCCTGTAACTTTGATCTTATTTGCCATCAAAAACTGACTCACAGGTCTATTGTTCAATTTATTTTAAATGGTACGGCTAAAACCGCTGAGTCCCTTTGCGTGTTGAAATCAGATTTTAACGCGGATAGTCCGGGCGTAGTATATAAGCCATTGGTTGGCCTTGATCCTTATGCTGCCATAAGAGATAAATTAAGAAGGGTTCTGGCGTTATTTTTAAACTGTCAGGATATGATAGCGGAAGCAGCGGTAGCAAAGGCTGGTGAAATGTTGACTGTCCCGTCCGAGCTGGTGCAGGATATTTTTCCTGAACGTGAGTGGATGCTGCCCAATGATTAAATTCGAAATTCGAATATCGAAATCCGAAACAAATTTTAATGATCGAATGACCAAAATTTTATTTTTCATTGAAGATGGTTACAGGAGAACAGTATGATTACTGATCAATATGGTCGTGGGGTAAGTTATTTGCGTTTAAGCGTGACTGACCGGTGTAATTTACGCTGCTTTTATTGTCGCAGTTGCAAATATTTAAAATTTATTCCTCATCAGAATATTTTAACTTATGAAGAAATGTTTAAAATTATTCAGGCTGGTATAGAGCTGGGGATACAAAAGGTACGTTTGACCGGAGGGGAGCCTTTTGTACGCCGGGATTTTCTTTATTTTTTAGCAAGGTTGCGTCATAAATTCCCCTCTCTTGACCTGCGTGTTACCACCAACGGCACCTTAATCGCAAATAAAGTTTTGGCCTTAAAGGATATGGGTATAAATTGCATTAATATTTCACTGGATACGTTAAAGCCGGAAAAATTTCAGGAAATCACCGGACGTGATTTTTATCATCAGGTGCGCGCTGGTATTGATCGTTGTCTGGAGGAAAACATTCGTGTGAAGATTAATATTGTGGCGTTAAAGGGGGTTAATGACAATGAGCTGGAGGATTTTGTCCAGTTTGCTCTAACTCATCCGGTTGATATACGCTTTATTGAGTTTATGCCCATTGGAGGCAGGACCATGTGGAACAGGGATTTCTATTGGCCAGCAAAAGAGATTATAAGGGCAGTAGAAAAGATTACCCCCTTAGAACCTGTTAACTTTAAGACTTCAAAGTGCTCGCCAGGGAGCACCAGTGGTCCAGCCAGAATTTTTGACCTCAAGGAAGGTCAGGGCAGACTGGGCGTTATTTCTCCCTTAAGTGATCATTTTTGCGACAGGTGTAATCGTTTAAGGATTACGCCTGATGGAAAGCTTAGAGCCTGCCTGTTTTCAGATAAAGAATACCGTTTGCTCCCTTTACTTCGTTCCCCAAAATTGGGGCCTGTTCAGTTAAAAAAGGTAATGGAACGCGCTGGCCGAAAAAAGCCCCTTGGCTACAATTTATTGTCCAGAGAAAAAAACAGACAAAGTGTCTGTCAGAGGGTTATGTCGTCGATTGGGGGGTAACAACAAGATAATATATTCCATCCACAATCCATTGTTTATTCACTATTTTTAAATTTTCAGGCCGCTCACGCCATCTGTCCCAGTCTTTTTTACGGATAGCCAGGACAATCTTTTCTCCGCTTTTGACTTTTTGACCGATCATGGCCAGGTCTCTGGTTTCAAGGATGTTTTGTCCAGCATAGTAGGTGTATGTCCCGGAATAAATCTTATAGGCAACAGGAGTATAGCCCTTCTGGATGTAGCCAGCCATTTTTTCAGCCTGTGCCCGCGGACTCATAACTGCATCCAGGGAAGGAGCCGTAAAAATTCCCAGAATATTGATTAAAAGGGTAATGCCGACCAGCATGGTCATAAGGGTCTGGCAGAAGTCTTTTTTTCTAAGCTTGAAAAGGATGATGGCCAGGCCAAGACAGACTAACGCGGCCAGAAAATGGCCTTTTATTTTAATGGGCCAGGGATGGAAAAAATTGGCAAAAGGTAAAGTAATAGCAAGAAGGGCAAAAAAGAAGGCCAGTCCAACGCTCACGCCCCTTTCGCCGCTTACGCCGCTTACGCCGCTTTCGCTATTTTTAGATTCGACCTCTGGTGTTTCATGTTGTTGGATGACTGGCAATAATTTTTGAATTATGCTGGCCGTTAAAATGGCTAGAGGTGCAAAAATGGGTAACAGATAGATAACGATTTTGATGCTGATACAGGATAACAGAATAAAGCCTGCAAAGAAATAGATCAGCAAAAATTTTAGCCCATTTTGTATGTCTGAAAGCCCTGTACTACAGTTAAGTTTAAAAAAACGTTGAACATTGAACCTTGAACATTGAACCAGCAAAACTATTGTCCACGGCAGCCAGGCAAGAGGCAGTGTCAGAAGATAGTGATAAAAGGGCTGGGGATGATGCCAGGTATTTACCGCCCGGCGATAAATCTGGTCATAAAAGATGTTATGCAGGAATTTTTCACCCTCGACAATATAGGCTCCTATTACCCATAATAAAAGAAGTGTGATACAGAGACTAAATGATTTTAAAAATTCTTTTTGCCAGATTAAATTTAATTTTTTTTGTAAAGTTAAAAAGATAAAAAAAGATATTAAAGGGAAGGCCAGCCCAAGTGGCCCTTTTGTCAAAACTGCCAGGGCTGATAATATAAAAGCGATATGAAGGTATTTGTTTTTTTGGATAAGATAATATTTGTAAAAATATATATGGCTGAAAATAATTAGTGAAGCAAAGAAAAGGTCCATGCGAAAATAATGTGTAACTCCCATGAAATACAAATTGGTTAAAAGAACAACACAGGACAGAAAGGAAATATTTTGGTCTTTTATGGTAATAAGTCCAAGGTGGTAAGTGGCTATCAGATAGATGTAGGCAGAAATGGTTGTACAAAAAAGGAAAAGGGCAGGTGGTGTAAGTGGGGTACAAACCTTTACCAGGTAGATAAACCAGAAATATAAGGGCGGTTTGTCAGGATATGGTTGACCGTTTAGATATAAAACCAGCCACTTTTTGGCATTAATTAAGTGTTCAAATACATTGGCATAACGAATTTCGTCAGAATACCATAAATTTCTGGTAGTTAGCGTAAAAGCTGTCTGAAGTCCAAGAATAATGGCTAAAGAGATATAAGGGTGTCTTTGCATCCATGTCCATAATGTTTGGCAATAATTATTTATGTTCATATTGAATTACCTTTCTATGTTTTCTTTTTTTTCTTTGCCAGAATGTAAAAGTTAAAAACCCGCTTAATGAGCCAAGCAGATAGCCCAGGAGCAGATCCGAAGGATGATGTTTACCCAGGTAAACCCGAGAAAAGGCCAGAAGCATTCCATAACATCCCAGAATAAGATTAATAAATAATTTTTTACGTTGTCCTGTCGTATCTATCGCTAATGAGAGAGGGAGGATGGCCCCGAAAATCTCCGCGGTGTGGCCAGAAGGCAGGGAATTGAATCTGTTTTGGAGTGACAGGGGATGAAATTGGTCTCCCATGCCTGGCCTTGGCCTGCCAATCGTGATCTTTAGTACACGGACCACAAAGAAAGAGATTATCAGTTGAAACAGGATATAATAGGAGCAAAGCCAGATTAAGTTTTTATCTTTTTTAACTATTCCCCGGATAAGGAGGGTAGAATAGACTGAGTAAAAAAAGGCGTTTCCCCAATCAGTAAAAAGAGTAAAAAAAGTAGTTAATCGCGGGTGATCCGGGCGAAAATCAGCAAAAAAGAGATAAATTTTCTCCTCAGAACCCAGCAAAAAATAGAGACAGAAAATAAGTGTCCAGAAGGGTATGCTGGTTATGATAAATGATTGGATGTAAGTTAAGCTTAAAAAGGCGGATGCACCGTGGTTGCATCGGGTGCATCCGCCAGTGTCAGTGGCTGGTGAAACATTATCGTTCAGCTTTTTGTTAATCCGGTTGCGTGTTGTATCTATTCTTTCCATGCGTAGATCTGGATTTGTTTTTGATAGTTTTGAATTCCTTTTAAAATGCCATAGGCTATTCTGGAAAGAAAGTTTGGATTAGCAAGTAAATGTCGATCCTTAGAATTGGAAAGATAACCCAATTCTATCAGGATTGAGGGCATTTGAGTCCCCAGAAGGACATAGAAAGGCGCCTTTTTCACACCATTATTACGGAATCCAGGATAGTGCCTTCGCAAATAATTTTTAAGAGATGTATTTAAAATTCTGGCAAAATCTGCAGATTCATTAATTTTTGAATTGATTAAGAGATCCGCCAGAATAAACCGGAGATCACTGATTTTTTTATTAACAGATGCATTTTCTCTGGCAGCAATCCTGATTGCTTCTTTGTTTTTGGTAAAATTAAGATAATATATTTCAAGCCCATTAATATATCTTTTTGGATTGGCATTACAATGGATAGAAATAAAAAGATCAGCATGTAATAAATTTGCCATTTGAGCACGTTCCTGTAATGTTAAGTATTTATCTTTTGTTCTCGTATAAAGGACATTATAACCATGTTTAGAAAGAATGTATCCCAGAATGCGAGCCATTTTTAAATTAATGTCCTTTTCCATTATACCATGATATTTTGCACCAGGATCATGTCCTCCATGACCAGGATCAATCATAATTGTATGAATCGAAAGTCCTAATTGTTCAAAAATATTGTTAGTTGTTAATTGTAATTTTGGCCGTTTGAAGAAAACATTATGAGGTTTACCATGATTTTTTGCTTGTTGAAACATAAAGTCCATTACAATTCTATAGGGGCTGTTTAATGCAAAAACATTAATATTTTCAGGATGTTTATTGATATTAATGACAAGCCTTGGATGTGCTGGTTGATAATATCCCAGAGTAAAACTATCCACATATTTATGGTTTATATGAATATTTTTTATTTTTTGTGAAATTTGACATGGAAAAAAATCTATATAAAATTTAAATATTTCTTTTAATTTTTGATATGTCAATAAATTATAACAATATTTTATCTTTTTTGAAAAATCTGCAACTATTCTAAAAGTTTGATTATTATTCTTTGCATATCTAATATTTACCAAACGAGACAATTTGTTACGTATATTTTGTGTTATAATTTTTTTTCTAATTTTTCTGGATTTAAAATGAGTTTGTATATATTTTTTGTCTAAATTTTGTAATTCTTTTTGTGCTTTTTTGTACATATCACCATTTGAATATTTATGTACAATTTTGAGCAACTCAGAATATGAATTGACGGAATCCTTTAAGTATTTTTTATAAATAACTGCTCTGCGAAAAATAGCATCATCTGTCCAGCGATGATGTGGAAATTGATTCACCACACGTTGATAATAGTGAAGTGCCTGGTAAAAATCATTTTTGATATTGGAACGTCGTGCCAATTCTTCGTAAGTCCGTCCCAGATAATATAAGCTTTTAGCTGCGAAAGATGATCTGGGATTTTGACGATAGACCCTCTGGAACTGTTTTTTGAGCTTTAGCCATGAAGATCTGTATTTTGCCCTGGATGGATTTTTTTCAAGACGATGAAAATTGTGCCAGGCATTGGAAAAGAGTTGCCTTTGAGAAATGGCATTTAAGGGCAATGAGTAGATTAGAAAAGTGGCGAGAACAGTAATTAAGGTTATAATGTGGTGGCGTTTCAACATGATATCCTCCTTCAACTTGAAGTTAGCAGATAACCTGACTCCATGATTTTTTCATATTCAAATCCATTGAAAAAATACAGGTGGATGAACAAGTAAAAACTCATGGAGTGAGGCGGTAATTTTTTCCTGCTTTGATATTCATAATCCACTTCAGCAAATACAATGCCACCATCTTAGAGTCGCCTGCAAAAAGTAAATTTTTCCGTGCGGGGAGAGGCGAACAGCGAAGCGTGCGTTGTGACGGTTGTAACCATTTGAAATCATTAGTC
>OFBC01000119.1_pt1 | contig 11517 bp, 13 predicted proteins | sample 1520411 | NCBI WGS metagenome assembly OFBC01 (sample SAMEA3696446, study PRJEB22514) | metagenome | biome: water; feature: marine; material: hydrothermal vent | place: Pacific Ocean | collected 2014-08-12 | depth 1521 m
CGATATTCGGATTTCGAATTTCTCAACTTTCGGAACTCCGAAAGTTGAGTTATTCATATTACACCCAGGCTTCTTATCTCTTGCCTTTTAAAAAAAATCAAGGCAAACTTTAAACAACTATTTTTCAGCAAGGAGAACAAATGGGAATATTAAGCAACAGCCTTAGCCTGACCAGATATAAAATCGTCGGCAATGTGCCAGACACTCTCTGGCCTGAAATTCAAACCAGATTGCTCAAATTTTCTTTTCGAGATATTGATCACACAGCAGACGAACGCAGTTTTGGCTGGGTTTGCTTTGATAATATGCTCGATCCTGCCTGGCAAACAGCTCCTCCAGAAAAGGGAGAATATCTTGCCTTTGCCCTTAGACTGGATACCAGACGGTTGCCTGCTGCCGTCTTAAACAAACATTTTCAGCTTTTTTTAAGCGATTACATGGCTGATCTTAAGAAAAAAGGAATACAAAACATTTCCAGACAGAAGAAAAAAGAGCTCAAGGAGATGGTAAAAGCACAACTAATGGCCAAAATACTGCCTGTGCCAGCCTATTTTGATGTAGTCTGGGACATGGGGAAAAATATTGTCTATTTTGCCTCAACAAGGCCCAAGATTCTGGAATTATTTGAGGAACTTTTTGCCAGAACCTTTGAACTACACCTTGAACCTCAGAATCCTTTTTTTATGGCACTTAATATTCTGGGAGAAGAACAATTGTCAAAGCTCGAAGCATTAGAACCCACTCTGCTGGCATTGTAAAAATTTACATAAAGGACTTATAGGAAGATGGGCGGGAGAAAATTATATGCTTGAATTTTCAAAAAAAGTTAAAAATTTGTTTTTGATAAAAACAGCCAGGGAAAACCGGGCATTATCCAAGGATTTTGACATAGTTGAAATGCCCATTGAAGGGGTTGTGGCCTACTGGCTCTCACTGAAAAAAATTCTGGGAAACAAAAAAAATAACACGTTACTGGAGCAGGAAATTAAAAATACCTCCGAACCTTATGTCAAACATTTACTTGAATTATTAAATACATCTCTTAAGCCCGAACAAATTGCCAGGTTTGCCGCCATCAAAAAAAAGACCATACTCAAAGACTTACAGCGCAAACTAATACTTATGTCTATTTCTATTCTTGGAATGAGCACCAATGAAAATCCTCAAAAAGTCCTTTTACGTATTATATCCAAATTTCCCATTTCACCAATCTATGAACAACAGGTCTTTGAAGCCGCCCAGACCATTGTGAATAACCTGAATCAAAAAAATTTAAACAAAGATAAATTCTTTAACATTGATCACCGACTCAAGATTGAGTCGCTCATCATTAATCTGATCATTTATAACATGCTTGCCCGCCGTAAAAATCACCAGGAACTCACCAAATTTTTGCCTTATATCAGATCATTTTACTTTGCCGAAGGGCTATCCTTAATTATAGATGGGCTTGATTATGATTTTATTAAGTATCGGTTGAACTTACAAAAAAAAGAAATCCTGGAGCATACTGAGACCAAAATGGATTTATCCGCAGATCTCTGCGTAGGCATAAAATTAAATCTTGCCTACGCAGAGCTGCGTACAATTGCCAGATCTTATTTACTCTGATCGACCTGCTCTTCTACTGGCTTTTCCATTATTTTTACAACCTTCTGGATTACTGGCTCCCTGTATTGTCCTTTAAAGTATAAACACTTTGTAGGACAACTGTCCGCACAAATGCCGCAATAAATGCACGCAAAGGGATCAACCTGCCAGATACCTTTCTTTTTATCCACTGTAATACAGGCAGCAGGACATTTACGCGCGCAAATGCCGCATAATTTGCATCCTGCTATATCTATATCCAGTTCTCCACGCACATTTTCAAAAGGCTCCCGCTTCTCTATGGGATAGAGCCTTGTGGCGCTCTTAGAAAAGAGATTCTTTAATATGGTTGGCGTAAAATGAAGCATAATAACTACCTCACGTTTTATAATTATCTTTCTGTGCAACTGATACACGGATCAATGGAAAGCACAACCACAGGGACATTTGCCAGTTCCGTTCCTGGCAACATGGCCAGAAGGGGCGGAATATTGGCAAAAGTAGGAGTGCGGATTCTTAGCCGATCCAGGTGCTTTTTGCCTGATGCCCTGACGTAATAAAGCAATTCACCCCTTGGCTGTTCGCTGCGGGTAATAACCTCTCCTTCTGGATTGCCCTTTACTTTGACGTTAATTTCACCCTCTGGCAGTTTATTGATGGCCTGACGAATCAAATCAAAAGATTGTAAAACTTCTCTGTAGCGAACTTTACACCTTGCATAGGAGTCGCCATCATTTTCCACAACTGGCTCGAAATCCAGCATGGCATAGCCAGAGTAACCGGTTTGCCTTACATCCTGGGCTATGCCACTACCTCTTCCTGTGGGCCCACACGCTCCCAGTTCATAGGCTTTTTCCCTGGTCAAAACACCCTGACCTCTGGTTCTCTTTTGCACTGAATAATCATCCAGAAATACCTTGCCCAGTTCTCGATATTCCTTTTCAGCATCGTCCAGAACACTCAAAATCCACTGACACTGCTCAGGAGAAAGGTCACGACGCACGCCGCCAATAACATTTACCGAAATAATTACCCTGTTGCCCGCTGTTGCCTCCATCACATCCATTATCTTTTCCCTGATGCGCCAGGTCTGCATAAACAAACTTTCAAAGCCAAAACCATCTGCAAAAAGACCCAGCCAGAGCAGGTGGCTATGAACCCTGTGAAGCTCAGACCAGATAACGCGCAACAGATGTGCTCTGGGAGGTACTTCAATATTCATCAAGGCCTCAATGGCCTGGGCGTAAGTTGCTGCATGAATACAACTACAAATACCGCATACCCTTTCCACCACCTGAACCAATTGATGAAAATCCTTTATATCAGCAAGTTTCTCCAGCCCACGATGGATGTATCCAAGCTGTGGCACAGCCTCTGTTACTATCTCATCCTTTGTGGTGAGTGTCAGATGTATCGGCTCCGGCAGAACCGGATGCTGAGGGCCAAAAGGTATTACAGTTGGGGCCATTATTTCTTCCCTCCGTCTTCTTGTTTAATGCTCATGGAACAATAAGGTGCCCTGATCCCTGCTTCTTCGTCCAGATACAAATGTCCGCCAAAACTAAGAACCAGGTCTTTAAATTCAACGCCAAAATGATCCTGAATCTCGTTTTCAATGAGAAAAGCGCAAAAATAAATACCAGAAATGGACTGCAAAGGTGTGTTTTTATCCATCTGGACGCGCAGGTTGACCGTTTTAAAGTCTTTGTCAAAATGATAAATTATCTCCAATTTGTCTCCAACCTCAACAGGGCTCATTGTCACCAGACGATAACCTTCATTCTTCAACCTGGTGACCTCATCTAAAAGCCTGGAATCTTCCAGTGTTGTTATATTTCTATCTATCATCTTCTTGCTCCACACAGTTTTTTAGATTTTCTGACTTTTCTGCCAGAATGCCCAATGCTTTTACAACACCGTCAATTATTGCCTCTGGCTTGGGCGGACAGCCAGGCACATAAACATCCACCGGAATTGCCTTATCAACACCACCTAAAATATTATAGGCGTCCCGGAAAATACCTCCTGTATTGCCACAGGCGCCCACACACACAACAACTTTTGGATCAGGCATCTGCGCATAAATATTTTGCAGGACATGTTTATTGCGATTATTTACCCCGCCTGTCACCAATAAAATATCAGCATGTTTAGGATTACCGGCATTAATGATGCCAAAACGTTCAACATCATAAAGGGGGGTTAAACAGGCAAGTATCTCAATATCGCAGCCATTGCAGCTACTGCAATCATAGTGCAAAAGCCACGGAGATTTAATCCTGGATTTTTTGATCAAATTTTTAATAGCTTGCATTGCAAACCTCTTTCTCTATTTTTTTATTACAAAAGTTAATTCACAAACCTATTGGCATATAAAAATGCAATATTAAAAAAGGCCAGAGAAATGCCAACGCCCCAGACATAAGTCAACATCCAGCGCCAGGTTGCCCTGGTGACCAGATTATCAACAACTACTTCAGCCGCATAAGTAACAATCAACAACAACAAAAGGCCAATCCAGCTGGTGCTCCAGAACAAACCGCATATACCAAGCACGAGCATAATTTCATACCAGTGGGCAATTTCAATCAGGGCCAGGTGAGGGCCTGAATATTCAGTCAAAACCCCTTTTACTATTTCCTGATGGCCATGATGCGAAGTTGAAATATCAAATGGCGACTTGCGCAATTTAATGGTCAATGCAAAACCAAGCACCAGATAGATAAGTGGCAAGCTCAAAAAAATAGGTCTGGGATAGCTTAAAATATCATCAATCTTAAAACTGCCAGTCACAAAATAAATGCTTACAAAGACCACAATCAAAAGAGGCTCATAAGTAAGCATCTGGATCAGCTCTCTCTGTGCCCCAATCTGGCTATACGGTGAAGGCGTGGATGATGCGCCAATGGTCAAAAAGACCGAACCGATGGTCAGGACAAAGAAAATCATCAACAAATCTGATCGCAGGGCAAAAAGCAAAACAGAGCTCACTGCTGAGATAAGATAAATCCAGGCACAAAACACCTGTGTTCCATTAACCATCATTTTATTTTTACCCAGCAGTTTCAAAACATCATAAAAAGGCTGCAAAACAGGAGGTCCATAGCGTCCCTGCAACCTGGCAGTCAGTTTCCGGTCAAGTCCGGCTATCAATCCTCCCAGCAGCGGAGTCAAAATAACAGCTAAAATAGCTATTATAATATTGGATACCGTAAACATCTCCTTACTCCCTTATAAAAATTGTTTTTAAAACACACCAGCCAGGCTAACAATTATAGTGCCAATGGCAACAAGATTAATGCCATAGACAAGCTTGTCTTCGCCTATGTACTCGACAAGATAAAAATTGCTCGCAGTAAAAGCAAAGAATTTACCCAGAGGTCCTTTATGACCGTATTGATCTTCCTGAACAGTGCCTATGCCAGCCATATAAGGAGCAACATAATTACATGTTCTGTCTTTCCTGACAGCTCTCAATGACCAGATAAGCGCCAAAAGAAAAATAAAAAACAAAGGATAAATGGAAAAAGCTCCGATTTCGCTGCTAAATCCGCCCTGAGAAAGCAAATAAAAGCCTTTTTGATAATAAAGACCAACAACCGGCGCTACCACTGTGGAATAAATGGGAACAACAAGAAGGCTCAAAATAAAACCCAGAACAGCAAGAGGCAGCAAGGCAACGCTGATGAATAAAGGCTGACTTTCAGATTGAGGAATGCTTTCCTGGCTGTTGCAAAGAATAAGACCTGCCCACCGTGCCCAGAAAACAACAGTAAAAGCACTGCCCAGGGCCAGCATTATAACGACCATTGGGTTATGGGCTGAAGCCTCTATCACCATCCATTTACTTAAAAGCGCACCAAAAGGGGGGAGAAACATGGTGATCATGCCAAAAACCATAATAATGGTTGTTCTGGGCATACGGCCAAAAAGTCCGCGCATGTCCTCTATCATCCTGCTGCCAATATTTTGCTCTACATAACCCATGCACATGAACAGAAGCCCTTTGGCCACAGCATGGAAAAGAATAAGCAAGATGCCAGCGGCAATGGCTGCTGGTGAACCAATACCCGCACACGCCACAATCATGCCCAGGTTGGCAATGGTTGAGTAAGCAAGTATCTTTTTGCCATTTTTCTGGCTCAAAGCCAGAGTAGAAGTAGCTATAAAGGTAAACGCGCCAAAAAAGGCCAGATAAGAAGAAAATAACGTGCCATGATAAAGGGGGGCCATGCGTAAGATAAGATAAACTCCGGCATTGACCATTGTAGAGGAATGCAACAGCGCGGAAACAGGTGTCGGCGCGACCATCGCACCGGTTAGCCAGCTCTGAAAAGGCACCTGAGCGGACTTGGTGAATCCAGCTATACATAAAAGCGCCATAACAAATAAAATTCCGCTTCCCTGAGCATTTTTAAGCAAAGCTGTAATTTCCAGGGGCAAATGATTAAGGCTCAAAACAAAAAGGCCGAAAACAAAAGCGGCTCCACCCAGGAGATTCATCCACAGGGCACGACGTGAATTGGTCCTGGCCTCTTCTGTGTCATCATGGCCAATGAGCATAAATGAACACAGGGTGGTAATTTCCCAGAAGAAATACATCCACAACAAACTGTTGCTCAAGACCAGCCCATTCATGGCACCCAGGAAAACAAGCATAAAAAAGAAAAATCTGCCCTGTCTTGAACGCTCAAGGTGCAGATGTTCTTCATGCACCCGCATATACTCAAGGGCATATAAGGCAATCAATGAGCCAACAATAGAAACGATTAAGACCATCATCAAAGAAAACTGGTCTGCAAACAACGGCGGAACATGCGAGCCTTTGTGCATCAGTTCAACCAGGGCCAGGAAGACCAGTTGCACAATCGTCAGCCAGATAATGAGCCTGTGCTTGAAATTAACGCCCAGATACAAAATGTAAAACAACAGCGCAAAATCAAGGGCTGCAATTACAAAATTGAGATTTATACCGCCAGCCGAACCAGACGGATCCAGGTTAAATGGACCATGCCCATACATAATCAGGGCTATGGCTGACAGCCCAATGGCGCTGGCCACAACAACCACTTTTCGCCACGCAGCCAGATTTAAAAGAGCAAGACATCCAGCCAGCATGGGAAGCAAAATACTCAAACCTACCAAACTCTGCCAGTTCACTTAAGAACCCTCCTCTTAAAAAAATTAAGATTTTAGGAGACAAACAAAATCAAAAGATTAAAACAAGTGCTTCAGACGGACACCTTTAAATACTTTTAAACTAATTCTAAAGTCAATTTTTATTCCCTCTGTCACCATTCTTTAGGTCAGCGGTATTACCCACCACATAAACGGCACATTCCATAGACAATCTGTAACATGCTAAAATTAATAACTTTTTTATATCCCGCGTTTTCTTTCAGGACATAAAAATTTGAATCCGAACCACAACTCTCTCACATTTCAACCAAAAACTCTTCTCAAAATCTTATTCATCCGCCCTTGACTTAACTATCGCAAATTCAATATATGTAATTTTTACAAGCTTTCCACAACGTCAAAGGAGGTCGCCATTTATGTATTCGAAGAAATTTTTATTTTTTGTCTCCCTCTTTTTTATTTTTTTAGTTGCCGGATTTGCCCATGCCGGGAGCGCCAAACAGGTTGTTGTAGTTGGTACTGCGCCAATGATGGGCAATCAAGCTCAGGCACGCCAGCAGGCTTTGCAACAGGCCCTGCGCGCGGCAGTAGAACAGGGGGTAGGGACTCTCCTGGATTCAAAGACAATGGTAGAAAATTTCCAGGTTATTTCTGATAAAATTTACTCCCAGGCAAGTGGTTACGTTAATGATTACAAGGTACTTTCCGAAGGGGTTACTCCTGATGGCCAGATGTACAATGTCACCATTCAGGCCACAGTATCCACCGCCAGCATCAAAAACGACCTGCGCGCCATTGGCATTTTAAGGCAGCAGGTAGGCAATCCCCGATTTATGACAGTTTACATTCCACAGACAGGATCAAGCGCTTACAGGAATTCACGCGCTGTGCGCGCTGCGGAACAGGCCATTAACGGCGTATTCGCGCGCAAAGGATTTGTAGTTCTGGACAGAATGTTTATCAATAATGTCTATAATGAAATAGAGCAGGCTGGCCGCATTGATATTGATATGGACGACCTCTCAGCTCTGGCCCTTAAATACAGGGCAGACCTCCTGCTCGTGTTTGACGTCCATGTAGGCGTCAAAAGAGGCGGACAAAGCAAATATTTTGGCGGCGTGATGGTCGAGGTTGATCTCAGGGCTGTGGCCCCGGCAACTGCTGATCTCATTGCTCAAAAACATGGTGATCTTTATGTCCGCACAAAAAAAATTGGCGGCAATTACTATGAAGACATGATGGCTGCTAAGGCAGCGGACAGGGTAGCCAAAGCAGTGGCCAATGCCCTGATAGGTGACACGCTGGCCTATTTTGAACGCCAGGTACACGGCGGAACCCGCTTTGATATCTGGTTCAGAAACTTTAGCGAGGACGAAATCTATACTATATATGATGTTATAGAAAATCTACCTGGAGTAAAAAATGTCTATGTACGTCAGCAAACTCCTGGCAACTTTCAAATTGACGTCAATTTTCAGGGCAAAAAATTTGATTTCCAGCGCTCTCTGTACCGTGCCCTGAAAAATAAAGGCATTGCCTTTCAGACCCAACAATCCAAGGGAAACAGATTTCTATTCTTCAAGCAAGGCACAGACAATCCATTTAATGAGGCAAACATTAATATCAATTAACTCAACTTTCTGAGTTCGTTAACTTGCCGATATTACAACTATTTTAGAAAGCACGTTTTCTGACATGCATTACAAACGGTTTGGGTAACACGTCATAGCGAAGTTTTCGGAAAAGCTGTGCATACGGTATCTATACTCACAGATTATCGGGACACAACTGAAATAAATTTAAAGGATTAAGTAACTCAACTTTCTGAGTTCCGAAAGTTGAGTTAAACACTTTTTCAACTCAGAAAGTTGAATATCTTTTTTATCAGACAAAGGGACGGTGTTCAGCTCACGGCTCCTGACTATTTTGACCTGTAGGTCAAAATAGCCGTATGCGCTATCTAACTCCTCATTTAATTCAGAACACTAGTGATGACAGAACGGTATTCACATCCTGGACAGAATACTTTAAGAAAAGCGGTCAAAATCTTAGAAAAACTGTTGAGTAAAGGAAAAATTCTTGAATTTCCAGAGGTCGCAACCAGTAGGCAAAAAATAACGGTTGACAAAATTCCAGGTTGCGTTAAGTCAAAGGTTAACAAATGTCGTTTGAAATTTTAGCAGAAGGTTATGGACGAAGGGTAAGGTATTGGGCCGCTAGAGAAAACGAGCTAGGAAAAACACTTTGTAATTGTCCAAACATTGCCCAAAATGATGAAAAGAGGATTTTACGTTATATAAAATATTATCTTGAAAAAGGTCATTTCCCTAACAATAAGGAAAAGTTTAAAAAAATACAAAACAAGGATGGCCTATACGAGATAAAATCCTATCAAATGCGTCTTTTTGGTTTTTTTTATCGCTCAGAATTTATAATTGTTCTTTGTGTACAAAAGAAAAAAGACAAACATAATCCTTCAGATATAAAAAAGGCAGTTGAAAACATTAAGAAATGCAAAAAGGAACTTGAGTATGAATGTTAAAAAAAATGGTATAGTTTTTTATGGCAGACTGGCTGAATTAAATTCAGAAATTTCATCTGAAGAATGGGATTTTTATAATTATACAGATGAAATTTCGGATCAAATCTACGCCTTAATGGAACGTAAAAAAATTAACAAAGCCGAACTTGCTCGTCGTCTTGGAAAATCAAGAGCTTATGTGTCTAAAGTTCTTTGTGGTGAAGCTAATATTACCATTAAGACTCTTGCAAAAATCTTAAATGCATTAGGGGCAAAAGTTGAGTTTAAAATAGTTGACAAAAATGAACCTATCAATTGGCCTGGTTTAGTCAAAAAAACACATCGCTATGATATATCAACTAAAAACTATAGCAAATATCACGTCAGAAAAGATAAGCGAATTGTTTCGAAAGAACCAATAGCTGCTTAAATATACGAGGAAAATTAAATGGGTCTTGACAAAAAAGAACCGCCCCTGGTACTTATTAATCACGTGTTTACAGATATTAATATAAACGCTAATTTGGAAATTCCCGCCGAAGAATTAAAAGATGAAAATTTTTTTGATGTTGATTGTTCTACTGAAATGGAGACGTATCAAAACAATGAAGATCCACGTCTTTTTAAGGTTATCCTTACTATAACAAATCAGCATTCTGACAAAACATATGCTTATAATTTTAAAATAACAATTCATGGTTTTTTTCGAATCATTGAAGATTGTCCCGAAGATAAGTGGGGGCCTTTAATTGAGGTGCTTGCGCCTTCTATTCTATATACTTCTGCTAGAGATTTTTTATATACAGTAAGTTCTAGAGGCCCTTATCCTGGGATCTATTTGCCAACGGTTTCATTTCTTCCAAATGTGGAAACAAAGGAAGAGAAAGAGAATTAATTATTCACTTCTTATCTGATGATTCATCTCTTCCCTCCTAAATTTCAGATGTTCAGCTCATGTCTCCTGACTATTTTGACCTGTAAGTCAAAATAGCCTTGACTAAAATGGAATTCTGGTCAAAATAGCCGTATGCGCTATCTAACTCCTCATTTAATTCAGGACTTACAGAAAAAAATGGTTTTTCTGGCTGGCCCCAGGCAGGTAGGTAAAACAACTCTGGCCAGAACCATTTTAGATAAATACTTTCCCTCTGGCCGTTATTTTAACTGGGATTTTGATGAAGACCGCCAGCTTATTCTCAAGAAAAGGTGGAAAACTGACTCCTCTTTGCTTGTTTTTGATGAATTTCACAAATTCCCCCGCTGGAAAACATGGCTTAAAGGAGTCTATGATACTTATCAAAAAAATCATTCTATCCTGGTCACTGGTTCTGCCCGGCTGGATGTCTATAAACGGGGAGGAGATTCCTTAATGGGACGCTATTATTACTGGCGTCTTTATCCTTTTACCCTTGACGAAATACCTCAAAAAATGACCCCTGAAGAGGCATTTCACAGATTGATGAATGTAGGTGGATTCCCTGAGCCATTCCTGGATGGCGATGAAAGAGAGGCCCGGCGCTGGCGCAGACATCGTTTTGACAGAATTTTGAGGGAAGACATTCGCGACCTTGAAAACATACGCAATATCCAGTTGCTGGATCTTTTTGTAGAAATTTTACGGACAAGAGTCGGGAGTATAATTGTCATTTCTAATATAGCCAATGAACTGCAAATAGCCCCAAAAACAGCCAAAATGTGGCTGGAATTACTGGAACGCATGTATCTTGTCTTTGTAGTGCGTCCCTTTACCCGCAATCTGCCACGAGCTATCCAGAAACCACCTAAAGTTTATTTTTTTGACAATGCAGATGTGAAAGGTGACAGGGGAGCAGTCTTTGAAAATCTGGTTGCATCATCACTGCTCAAACGCCTTCATTTTCTGGAGGACAGAGATGGATACCGCTATGAACTGCGCTATATAAGAGATAAAGAGGGCAGAGAAGTAGATTTTGTTCTTGTAAAAGAAGGAGTTCCTGTTGAACTCATTGAAGTAAAATATTCTGACGATAATATTTCACGTCCACTGGTTTATTATGCAGAAAAGCTGCAACCAATCCGGGCTACCCAGATTGTTGCTACATTAAAAAATTCCTATGATCAAAATCGTTTCAGGATATTATCCCCTCTTGAATACTTTAGAGGACTATAGCAGGGCAATCGCACCAAAATTTTGGCAACTAAAGAAAAATAGTGGTTATAGTTTATAATACCCTTAACTCAACTTTCGGAGTTCCGAAAGTTGAAAAATTCGAAATCCGAATATCGAA
>OFBC01000122.1_pt1 | contig 11339 bp, 14 predicted proteins | sample 1520411 | NCBI WGS metagenome assembly OFBC01 (sample SAMEA3696446, study PRJEB22514) | metagenome | biome: water; feature: marine; material: hydrothermal vent | place: Pacific Ocean | collected 2014-08-12 | depth 1521 m
AACCTTTGTCCAGCATGGAAGAAAACGTGCTTTCCGCAACTCCGAAAGTTGAGTCTCAATATTTTAAAAACAAATCCAGAGTCAAGCAAAACATCAAAAAAACACTTTCCAGGGGATGCATCCGACTTGGATTTCAACCATTTATTTGTTAACCTGGAAAAAACGCAAGGAGGAGATTATGCTTGCAATTCTGGATTACCGGGCCGGCAATTTAACCAGTGTCAAAAGGGCTCTGGATTTTTTACAAATACCCTGCGAGATTACCAATGATCCAAACAAGTTGCATCAAGCGGAGGGGATAATCTTCCCAGGAGTAGGGGCTGCTGGCTCAGCCATGGAAAACCTGCAAAAAAATAATTTAGATCAGGTATTAAAAGATCTGGTTCAGAAGAATAAACCTTTGCTCGGTATTTGCCTGGGCTGTCAGATCATCCTTGAATACAGTCCAGAAAACAATACCCAGACTTTAGGTATTATCCCGGGACAGTGTGCCAGATTTAATCCTGATTGGACTGATGCCGGGGGGCTACCCATAAATATTCCCCACATGGGCTGGAATAAAGTCCATCTGGAAAAAGAGTGTCTGCTTTTTAAGGACGTTGACAAAGACGCTGAATTTTATTTTGTGCACAGCTATTATCCAGTACCTGAACCAGAATTTGTCATTGGAAACACAATTTACGGGCAAAAATTCTGCTCCCTACATGGCCGAGAGGGACTTTGGGCTGTTCAATTCCACCCTGAAAAAAGCGGCAGGCCCGGTTTAAAAATTTTGCAAAATTTTTATAATTTTTGCCAGGAGAAAAATAATGCTTAGTAAAAGAGTCATACCCTGTCTGGATGTACGAGACGGCAAGCTAACCAAGGGCATAAAATTTAAAGGCAATGTGGACATCGGCGATCCTGTGGAAACAGCCAGAATTTATTATGAGCAAGGGGCCGATGAGATTGTCTTTTACGATATAACCGCTTCACATGAAGGCCGTGGCATCATGCTCAAAGTAGTGGAAAAGGTGGCCTCCCAGATTTTTATCCCCTTTTCAGTGGGCGGAGGTATCAGTTCTGTGGATGATATGCGCGCGGTTCTTCTGGCAGGCGCGGAAAAGATTTCTGTCAACTCCGCGGCTGTTAAAAATCCCGAAATTATAAGTGAAGGTGCTGACGCGTTTGGCTCGCAATGTATTGTTGTGGGCATGGACGTGCTACGTGTTGAAAAATCAAAAGAAATCCCCTCTGGATATGAAATAGTGATCCACGGAGGAAGAAAACCTATGGGTATAGATGCACTGTGGTGGGCTAAGGAAGTAGAAAGGCTTGGAGCAGGCGAAATTTGTATTAATTCCATAGACGCGGACGGCACCAAAGACGGCTATGAATTAAATCTTACCCGGATGATAGCAGAAAATGTGCGCATCCCGGTCATTGCCTCAGGCGGGGCTGGCAATCCACAACACATGGTTGATGCCGTGACTAAAGGCAGGGCTTCTGCCGCTCTGATTGCCTCCATTGTCCATTACGGTGAATACACCATTCCTGAAATAAAAAAATATATGCATGAGCAGGGAGTCAAAGTGAGGATGATCTGGTAATGGATAAGGTTATTGTCGAGTCAATGACCCATTGTGAAGCTGAGGTGGTGACCAAAGAAATTCCCAAAACCAGGAACTATGAACAAAAGATAAAAATGATCCTGGAGACCATGCGCGTGAATAAATTTCAGGCTGTGGTCTGGGACGGGGACACTTATCTTGGTGGAACATGGTATGATCCCATTCAGCAAAAATGGACCGCTGAATTTAAGGACTATGTCTGGCGAGATGCCAATGAGTTTCAGAATAAGTAGGAAGGATGAAGGATGAAGGATGAAAGTGGAAGGGGGTGGGCGAAGTAAAAAGGAGAAAAGGGGAGGGCTTTAACCTTCATAATTAATTTTTTGTGCATATTTTCTTCTTCAATCCCATAAATTTCATCCCTCATCCTTCCTACTTCATCCTTTTTTCTCATACGTTCCACTTCTACCGCCGCTTTTATGCACCAATTGACATTTTTCAATAATAATATCTTTCTGCACAGCCTTGCACATATCATAAATAGTCATGCAGGCCACCTGCGCTGCAACCAGGGCCTCCATTTCCACGCCAGTAGGAGCAATTGTTCTTGCCTCGGCCTCTACACGAATCAAATTTTCCTGATCATCTATTTCAAAACGGACATCCACAAAGCTTAAAAACAAAGGATGACACAGAGGAATAAGCTCTGAAGTCTTTTTGGCCGCCATAATGCCAGCTATTTTAGCTGTGGTCAGAACATCACCTTTGGGCAGAGCATTCTCTTTTAATAAGGCCATAGTTCTTGAAGAAACGCGCACAAAACTCTCCACAATGGCCTTGCGCACTGTTTCGGACTTGTGTCCTACATCAACCATTGTAATTTGTCCGTTCTTATCAATATGCGTCAACCCTGCTGACATTCTATTCTCCTATATGGGCGTATTGCTATACGCCCCTACAATTGGGCAACCACAGAAGGTTGCCCCTGCATCCTATCTTCCCAACTTCTTATCTTCCCAGCTTCCTCTTCTCTAACCTGCATCTGTATCACCCATTACTTTTTTAAAAAAACTCTTCACCCTGGCAGCAGGACCTCCCTGTTTTTCCTGCTCCAATCTCTCAAATTCCCGCAACAATTCTTCCTGTTTTCTGGTCAGCCGCGTTGGGGTCTTAACTATAACCTCAACTAACAAATCACCCTTCTGGGTACTTCCCAGATAAGGAAGTCCCAGGCCTTTGAGCTTAAAAACCTTTCCACTTTGTGTACCCCTGGGAATTTCCATTGGAACTGGCTCATCCAGAGTAGGCACCTCAATCCTGGCTCCCAGCGCGGCCTGAACAAAACTGATTTCCACCTGAGTAATCAGGTCCTGGCCATGACGTTTAAAAATATCATCTTCCTGCACATATATAACCACATAGAGATCGCCAGGAGGGCCACCATGCTCCCCTGGTTCACCTTCTCCACGCAGCCGCAATCGGCTACCATTGTCCACCCCTGCAGGAACCCGTACCTTTATCTTCTTTTTGACATTAACAATCCCTCTTCCCCGGCATTTACTACAGGGGTGTCTGATAATCGTCCCCTGCCCCTGACAAACCGGGCAGGGCATGGATACGCGAAAAAAACCCTGTGAGCGATAGACCTGACCAGACCCCTGACAATGGGCACAGGTCTCCACCCTGTGTCCGGGCTCTGCCCCTGTCCCCTGACAGCGGTCACAGGTTTCTCGTTTGGGGATATTCAACTCAACTTCAGTGCCTCTGGCTGCCTCGCGAAAAGAAATAGTCAAATTATACCGCAAGTCAGTGCCCGATCTGGGCCTTGGCCCAAAGTGATCAGAGCCAAAGCCAAAAAACTCCGAGAATATGTCGCTGAAAGTGCTGAATATATCCTCAGCAGAATGAAAACGCTGAAAGCCGTTTGCATTTACCCCTTCATGACCGAACTGATCATATAGGGCTCTCTTTTCTGGATCACGCAACACTTCGTATGCTTCTGCTGCCTCTTTAAAAAGGGCTTCTGCCTGAGGGTCATCTGGATTTCTATCCGGATGGTATTTAAAAGCCAGCTTACGATAGGCCTTCTTTATCTCTTCATAAGAGGCACTTCGTGATACCCCCAAAACTTCATAATAATCCCTTTTGGCCATATTTAGTCAACCTTGATTCCAGCCTTTTCAATGGAGTTGGACGGCAAAATTTTACCTGCTGCAACTTCTCGCAATGCAGTAACAATCTCTTTGTTCTGGCTTTCAATAAGCGGGCTATAGCCTTCTCGATATTGCTTGACTCTTTTAATAGCCATCTGAACTAAAAGAAATCTGTTATTTACCTTTTGCAAACAATCTTCTACTGTAATTCTAGCCATATTTACTCCTTTACTAATTAAGGCGTTTTATTGACAAGACTAAATTGTCTTAAAAAAGACTTTATTCTATTATCAGCTAATTTTATATATTTCTCATTAATATCATATCCTATATATCTACGATTTGCTTTTAATGCTGCAAGACAAGTACTTCCACTTCCCACAAAAGGATCTAAAACTATATCCCCTTTGAAAGAGTATAGTTGTATCAACCGGTAAGGCAACTCTACAGGAAAAGGAGCTGGATGACCTATTTTTTTTGCTGACACAGCAGGAAATGTCCATACGCTTTTAGTCCATTCAAGAAATTGTTCTTTTAAGATAGTATTTTCTTTTTTCTGCTTCTTTCTTGAAAATGTTTGTTTAGAAAATATTAAAATATATTCATGAATATCCCGCAAGACCGGATTCGCAGCAGACATCCAGCTTCCCCATGCAGTGGAAGGACTGGCGCTCGATGCTTTATTCCAGATGATTTCACCCCTCATCAAATAACCTATTTCCTGCATATCTTTTATTATATAACTATGTAAAGGAATATATGGTTTCCTACCTAAATTAGCTACATTGATACAAACCCGTCCCCCCGGCACCAATACCCGATATGTTTCTTTCCATACTCTCCTTAAAAAACCTAAATATTCATCTAAAGACAAATTTTGATCATACTCTTTAGAGACATTATATGGAGGCGATGTTATCATCAAATGAACACTATTATCTGGTAATTCAGACATCATCTCACTAGATTTACAAAAAATCTTATTAATATATCTAGCATCAATATGATTCTCTATATATTGCACGTTTTCATCGACTGTTACCCCTTCATATAAACGACTCTTATAAAACTTTGTAGAATCATGATTAATCCTGCCGGGCGTCCCAAATGAACTGGTCTTTGTGCCTAAACGTTTATACGACATTCTCATGTAACCTAAATATAATCACAAGAAATTAAACGACTGTAACTGATTCGCCTGCAAAAAGTAAATTTTCCGTTTTAAATTTTTATAAAAAAATCATGCTCTAATTAGTGCTAAAAATTTTTCGGCCTTTTCTTTATAAGTAGATTCTTGATTAGCAATCTCAATAATCATACCCAACTCTTCTCTTGTCTTCATACTGGAAAAAAATTCTCTTTCTTGTTCAAATAATTTAATCAAGTTTTCAGTGAATTCATTATAAGAATCAAAACGAATAAAGCCTTTTCCCGCAGTGCATTTTATATTGTCATCATCATCAATATCAATAGGTGACGGATTTACAGACCAAAATCCTTGTACAATCCCTGCCTGATATAAATGATCAACTTTTTTATAATAACTTGATGTAATCGGCGTGTTTCCTAAAACAATAATCGGAATCTTTGCGGCTTCATAACCAGAAACACGTATGTTAATACTTTTACCAATAGCTTTTAGCATTGAATCAGAACGCAATAATCCTGGATTTCCTTGATGACTCTTATAATCACCCAGACAAATTAATTGATCATTTTTCCATTCCCAGTTCCAGACTATGGACATCTTTACTTCAAAAATTGCCAGAATATCTTCTGGCATCTGTTTTCTTTTCTTTACTCTGCAAATTGCAACATCTGCTGGCGAACGAGATGTTAATCCAATTTCTTCACAAATTATTCCCTGAACAGCGAAGAAGCCATTAGATTTTGCGAAACCTTGCAACAAATTTACTGAAAATTTCTCGGTAAATTGTCCTATTAAAGCATTTCTGCTTTGCAATGTCCCCTTTTCGCCTTTGTACGATTTTGGCCAATACGCGTAGTACCGATTATCATCTCCAACATAAAATAGTTGCTCTGGTTCAGCAAAATTTTTTAATGCCTCAAAGAAAAATTCTCTCTCCTTGCTTTACTCCATAGTTCTGTCATTTATCTATACCAAGCTCTTTTTTTACATCGTTTACTAAACTGCTATCTACTACATAATATTTTTTCTCCCCGGCAAGACATGCCCAGCACCTGTTAGCAGGGAGACCTGTATCTTCATAAAAAGAAATTTTTATCAGCTCATTGTCCTGTTTGTCTTTGACCGTCCAGGTAAGTTTTTTTACAGCAGTTGAGGGAAGAATGTGACCTGGTTCTTGCTCATATCTCAAATCAGCAAGGCGCCACAAATAAAGCCCCATACCAGTAACTTCACGATTACTGTCATTAATTTTCCACACACCATCTTTCTGGTATAACTGGATATTCTTGCCTGAGACATCCGCTCCAGCTATTTCCATCTTCCTGGCCCTGTCTGTATCAAAGTGGGCAATAGTGCGGTCCCTGAGCAAAAAAGCACTTTTATCTAGATTATCAACATCTGAGTGGTCAAGGACAAAATACCACTTCTCTGGCTCAACCCGGGCTAAATATTTTTCTCCCCTTTTGAAAATCCTCATGATCAAAGGAGTCTTGCTTCCCTGATAAAAGATATTCAATAAAAATTCAGGCTTTGCGTTGTCAGCTTGAAAAACAATCTCTTTTCCTCGCAGAGAACCGAGATCAAAAAATAAAGAAGTAGCTTCAGAAGAGGAAACTTTATACTCTGTAATTTTCTCTGGCGCGACAAATTTAAATAAACCATCCTTTTTGGTAATATCCCAGCGCGTGGAATTCTTTTCGAGCAAGCGAACTCTGGTTATTTGTTCGTCATCAAAAGGTAGTAGTTTCAGCTTATAATAGGCTTTGCTTTCTGCCCCTACTTTGTCTGTATAATCTACGTTCATCAAAAGAAGTTTCCCGGGATATGAGGAACATAAAGCATAGACACCATCCTGGGCAGGATTTTTGTCCCCTATTTGCACTGACCATTGTTTTTTGCTGGCAGAAATGACCAATTTTTTCGGTTTATCCAGTCCATACTCGCCCAATTTCTCCTTACTGACTACCCCTAAAACACGTCTGGGAGAATTAAGCTGCAAAAAATCAATCAGGGCATCAATTTTTTCTTGATCCGCATAGGGCTGAATATGCTGTCCTTTTTCTTTAACGCGCCACTTACCCCTGTCTTTTGTAAGCTCAAATTGATCAAATTGAATCTGGACAATATTTAACTTTTTAAAATCCGGCCAATTAGTCTTTTGGTCGTCCTTTTTTTCCGGCCATAAAAAAATCCCGGCCCAGACAAAAACCAGTAATACGGTTAAAAAAAGCAGCCGTTTCATTCCTCACCTCTTTGCGGGTTCAATGTTCAAAGTTCAGCGTTCAAGATTAACGTTCACTATTTCGCCCTTCTCCGCCTTATCCCCACATAAATAGCCATAAGAACACACATTAAAGGCACTACAGCAAGAGGAATCCAGGTAATAAGCTGCTGTTGCCATACATTTAAAAAGAGCAATGAATTGGCTAGCTTTGGCCTGGAAATGGCCAGAATGTTCTCCTTTTCCCTGAGCCAGTTCAAAGAATTGCGGGCCATATCCAGATTGCCTGACAATCCAATATATTGATTGGTCAAAAAATCATCATCGCCAAATATTACCGCTCTGGACTTCAAAGTAGCGTTTGAGTCCTTCTCCTGACACTCGTTTTCATACGCTGCCGCAAGCCATAATGGCCCCTGAACATCTTCTTTAGGATCAAACCGTGCCTGGCCTTTTTTCAATTTATTTATGTCTGTTTCCAGCCAGGCAGTCCCGCTACTCTTGCCCAGGGGGTCTATAGTGGCCGTACTGTTTTTATCGACCTTTTCAAAAGCGCTACAGGTAGGAAACAAGGTCATTAAATTAAAGTCTTCTGTAATCTTATGATAAGGATATTCCTGAATTAAAGGTGTCAGATAATCACCAACGATCAATTTGCTGACAGGATCTAACACCAGTCCTTGATACCTTCTAAGACCTAAATTACTTTCCAGCCAGTCATCCAGATTGGTCTTGCTTTCTGCATCAAAGGCCAGAAACAGTCTGCCCCCTGCCTTTAAATACTCACTCAAAAGATTTAACTCATGAGCTAAGAAATCTTTTTGAGGACCAATTATAACAACCACAGTTGCATCCTGCGGGACCTTTTTCTCTCTGGCCAGCAGGAGTTTCTCCAGCTCAACGCCCTGGTCTTTCAGGCTGCTTTTCAGTTGCGTGATACCCTTTTCTCCAAACTCAGAAAAAGCAACTTCACCATGTCCCTGAACAAAATAAAATTTGGCCTTTTCAGGATTGCTTACCCGAATAAGTGCGTTAGTTAATTTTTCCTCATCAGGAAATAGTATCTTCTCCTGCTTGTTCTCACTTAATAGAATCACCTCTCCTGTCTGGCGCACTTTGTATTCCCTGGCCCTGAAAGGGGAGCGGTCCGGGTCCACAAACTCAAAATCAAATTTATCGCTCTGTTTAACATACAATTTTAAAAGATCTTCCAGGTTTTTACGCCCGCCTTCTCCTGGACGATAAAAGCAAAGGGCTTTCACAGGCTGTCTTAATTGCTTAAGCACTTTAACAGTCTGTTTAGAAAGAGAGTAGCGCCTGTTTTTAGTCGTATCATATTGCAGGTCAGCCTTCTTAGCCAGAATATTCAGGCCTACCAACACTGCCAACCCAATTATTATTGTTGCACATAACCTCGCAAACTTCTTCCAGGTCATTTTTTACTCCTTCATCTTAAACTTTCATCCTTCATCCTTCCTACTTCATCCTTCATCCTTTCTTCCTCACGCTCTCCATCTCTGGTTTTCCAGGCTGAGCATGGTCAGGCCCACAAAGGCCAGAATAAAAGTAAGATAATAAGTAAGATCAGGAACAGACAACACACCTTTGGTAAAGGAGTCAAAATGACTGAGTAAAGACAAAGCCTCAACAACTGGTTTATAAAAATCAGGGACCAGTTCCTTTACCCAGGACAAAAGCCAGAGTAGAAGCAAAGCCCCAAAACTCAAGGTAGCGGAAACAATCTGATTCTCAGTCAAAGAAGAAATAAATATACCAATACTGGCAAAACTTAAGCCCAGAAGCAAAAGTCCAGAATATCCTGTCAGAGTAGGCAAAAACTCAGGTTGAGCGTATAAAAAAAGAAAACCAGGTCCTATCCCGCTCAACATAAGGGCAAGAGCTAAAAAACCGCCCACAGCCAGGAGCTTGCCCAGCACAATTTGATATTCCTGAACCGGATAACTGAGCAAAAGCTCAAAAGTCCCCATGCGCTTTTCCTCACTAAAAGAGCGCATGGTCAAAAGAGGTATAAAAAATAACAAAATCACTCCTGCATTTTGCAGAAAAGGGCGGATCACCCATTCCTGGGGGGTAAAATTCTCCACACCGGGATTTTGCATCACCTGGAGGCTAAAAAGTTGAAATTGCCCTACGAGGGATACAAAAAAATAACCAGAAATAAACAAAAAACAGCCTAAAACAATATAGGCCAGAGGAGAACGAAACAAAATCATCCAGTCTTTGCGAGCTAATGTTAAAGTTTGCATCAGGCTTCTCCTTGTTTATACACTTAACAGAAATTCTTTCCCTTCTTACGCTTCTTACGCTTCTTTCTCTTCTTACGCTTCTTACGCTTCTTTCGCTTCTTCCTTATACACTAAATTGACAAAGGCCTGCTCCAGACTCAAATCCATTGGCCGCAGTTCCAGAATCTTGCCGCCTAATCCATAAACAAAATCAGACAAATCAGCCCGTATATCATATTCAGGCTCTGCCTGAACATGGATTAGAACCTCATTTTTCAAATCCTCTACGTCAAATTCCTGCACACCTTTAATGGTAGCAAGCTTTTCTTTGACTAAATCGTGATTAGTTGCAGGGAAAAAGGCACGCACAAGGTATCTTCCTGCCCCGGCCTTTTGAACTAGATGAGCAATGCTGTCATCTGCCAGAATACGACCCTTATTTATGATTATAACCCGATCACAAATCAACTCCACTTCCGGCAGGATATGGGTACTTAAAAGAACAGTTCTCTCCTTACCCAGCTGCCGAATCAACTCCCTGATCTCCCGAATCTGTCCTGGGTCCAGACCCACAGTTGGTTCATCCAGGATTAAAAGCTTTGGATCTCCCAGAATAGCCTGGGCAAGACCGACCCTTTGCCGATAACCTTTGGACAGATGGGCGATAAGCTTATTTTGAACAGCGGCTAAACCACATTTTTCCATTACTTCCTGCACATCTTTATTAACATGATCGCAGCCTTTTATTCTTGCCACCCATTGCAAGTACTCAATGACTTTAAGTTCTGGATAAATAGGAGCGGTTTCAGGCAAATAACCAAGATTTTTGCGCAAAAGCATTGGTGTCTTCTGAATATTTTGACCATCAAAAAACACCTGTCCTGAAGAAGGGACAAGGTATCCGGTCAAAATACGCATTGTACTGGATTTTCCAGCTCCGTTAGGGCCTAAAAAGCCTAAAATCTCGCCCGGATTCAAATGAAAATTTAGATCATAAAGAACCTGGCTTTTACCATAAAATAGGTTTAAATCTTTAACCTGAAGCATAGATCACCCCAGCAGTCATTAAATAGGTTTAATGTTTAATGGGGCGGATATGGAATCCGCCCCTACAATTTCAATCTACGTTCATACATGAGGGACAAATGTAGGGGCGGAATCTATTTCCGCCCCTATTCTATCAACAAAATTAAATCGCGATTGCCCCTGATATAACTGTCATGGCACTTGACAATGTGACGTTTGGTTCATAATCTGACGTTAAGTTCACATTTTAAAATATCACTTCAAAAATCCTGGAGGTCAATCAGGAGTGGAAGAAAAAAAACTTACCAGGCGGGAAAGGGAAAGGATACGTCATCGCAAGGAAATACTGGAAGTGGCGCTCGATCTCTTTTCCAGCAAAGGCTATCATAATGTCTCTATGCATGAGATTGCCAGAACTGCTGAGTTCGCGGTGGGCACTTTGTATAAATTCTTTAAAAACAAAGAAGATGTTTACAAAGCCCTTATTTTTGAGATTGCCGATCAATTTCATTCGGCTATTGATAAAGTGTTTCATGAAACAAAAGACGAATACAGCAAAATAATGGAATATATGCGGGTCAAAGGAAAGGTATTCATGTCCAATGCAAAAGCGATCCGACTTTATTTCGCTGAAACCAGTGGAGTTAAATTTAATCTTAAAGCCACACTAAGTAGGGAACTCCAGGAACGCTACGAAACTTTTCTGAATCAGTTAAGTGAAATTTTTGCCAACGGAATCGAGAAAGGAATTTTTCGTGCTGCTAATCCCTATTATCTCGCCCTCTCACTGGAAGGGATTGTGAACAATTTTCTTTTCTGCTGGCTTGAGGATCCAGAAAAACATCCTTTTATGGAAAATATCGCGGAAATCGAAAAAATCTTCTTTCGGTCCGTGTTGGTCGAAAAACGTGAAGGATGAGGAGATACGCGCAATGAAGAAATGTTTACAAAAAATCTTGCTGGCCATGCTGATTATTTTCGGAGCACTCTTCT
>OFBC01000123.1_pt1 | contig 11228 bp, 10 predicted proteins | sample 1520411 | NCBI WGS metagenome assembly OFBC01 (sample SAMEA3696446, study PRJEB22514) | metagenome | biome: water; feature: marine; material: hydrothermal vent | place: Pacific Ocean | collected 2014-08-12 | depth 1521 m
GTTCGCCTGTCCCCGCAAGCTGTAATTTGCGAGTTTCGAGTTTTTGCAGGCGACTTCATTATTTACCAAGCCACTCTTTTTTGCGTGGTAGAGATTGGGCAGTAACAAAAGTCAATTTGCCATTTTTAATCTGATAAATAAAAACACTCATGTTGGCGCGATGATCATCAGGATAATAACTGATGGGCGGAGTGAGGCCCATAGGATCGAAGTCACGCAAAGTTTCCAGAGCTTCTTTAATTGCAGGGCCAGTAATCTTGCCTTTGGCTGCAGCTCTTTTGATACCTTCGGCCATAACCAACATGGATGCAAAACCGCGGATGTAATGGGTCATCTGGGGCTGATTCTTTGTCAGTTGCTGGATGATTTTCATGCCAGGCACATCCTGACCGTAAATAGCCGCTGCCTGTAATGAATAATGGCCTTCACACGCTGGCCCGGCCAGTTTCATCAGATTTTCATCAGCACCCCAGATATTGACAAAAAATGTGGGGGCAAATCCCAGTTTTTGGGCATCTTTCATGATTACTGCTGTTGATGGTGTAGTGCCTCCAATCCAGACATAATCGGGATTTTTTTTCTTTAAATTCAGAAGTTGTGTGGTAGCGTCAATGGCCTTTAGACCAACATTTTCTTCACCCACAATTTCATAGCCCAGTTGTTTTGCATATTCTTTACCTGCGGGAATTGGGGCCAGACCGTAGGGATGGTCAGGATAGACAAAGGCTACTCTTGGGGCGCGGGATTTGGTCCAGTGTTCTTTAAAATATTCCAGGGCAGCTCGAAGCTGGGTTGAATAGTCAGCAGCAATAAAGAAGTTGTATGGCGCTTTTTTGGGGTTAGTTAAGTGAGCGGAATAGGAAGCAGAAAAGGTGGGTATCCTGTCTTTAGCAACAAAACGGGTCAGGGCTTCTGTATCAGCTGTTCCCCATCCTTGCAGGGCAATGATTTTGTCTCTGGTGACAAATTTTTTATACGCGCTGATTGCTTGTTGGGCATTGTAGGCATAGTCAACCTGAATGAGCTTGATCTTGTGCCCGGCTATACCGCCCTGACTGTTTAGATATTTAGCACAATCCTTGACCCCTTCACTATAGGGCCTGCCCACTGCTGAAGTAGGGCCGCTCAGGTCTGAAAGAAGACCAATTTTGATTTCTTCGGGCTGTTTACCCCCTGAAGGATAATACAGCGTTTTGAAATACCAGATACCCCCGCATACAATAATTAAAATAGTTACAATTGTTAAAACACGACTTAACTTAGACATAATGAACCTCCTTAAAATTAAATAGTACCCGATGTCGAGTTTATATTATTCCAAAAGGGTAAACGTATAAACGGCCTATTTTGAGTTGCCTGCAAAAAGTCGAAACTCGCAATTTATTATAGCTAGCGGGGACAGGCGAACAACTAATGATTTCAAATAGTTACAACTGTCACAACGCTCGTTCGCCTGTCCATGCACGGAAAAATTTACTTTTTGCAGGCGATTCTATTTTAGTGGGCAAAAGGATAGAGTTTCCAGTATGCTTTAATCAGCCTCCAGCGGTGGACCAGTCCTTCTGGTTCAAAGATTAAAAAAAGAATAAGTATCAAGCCAAAAACGCCTTCTTTCATGCCCAATAAATAAGTGCTGATATTAGGATACACATCGCTAAGTGATCCTGCAATCCAGGCAAGCCCTTCAGGCAGAAGGGTGATGAAAACAGCACCCATAATACTGCCCAGGACACTGCCCATACCTCCGATAATGATCATAGCCAGATAGGTTATGGATAGGCCTATGCTAAATTGTTCCGGAGTAATATACATGGAGTAGGTAGCCCATAAGCCTCCGGCCAGGCCGGCAAAAAAAGAGCTTACTCCAAAGGCCATGAGTTTATAGCCAAAAAGATTAATGCCCATAATTTCTGCAGACAAATAAAAGTCGCGAATGGCCACAAAGGCCCGTCCTGGTTTGGTTCGCAGAAGGTTGGAAATCCCTAATGTTGTGAGCACTGCGAAGAAAAAGAGCAGGTAAAACATAGAGATGTCATTATCTATGTATAGCCCGAAGAGTTGGGGCGAATCCACGGCCATGCCGTTTGAGCCGCCTGTAACAGCATCCCAATGCAAAAAGATATATTCCAGGATAATCTGGGCAGCCAGGGTGGCAATGGCCAGGTAAATGCCTTTCAACCGTAAGGAAGGAATGCCAAAGATCATGCCTATTACCGCAGTAATTAGTCCGGCCAGGGGCAGAGCCAACCAAAAAGATATGCCAAGTTGCATCAGGTAAGCAGTGGCGTAGGCTCCCACGCCTATAAAAGCCCCATGTCCCAGAGAAATCTGCCCGCAGCAGCCTGTAAGAAGGTTTAAAGATACCGCTCCTATAACAGCAATAAAGATCAAGTTGAGGAGGGAAATAAGGTAAGTATCTAAAAAATATGGACTAAGACTTAGAGAAACAAGGAATAGGCCAAGACAGAATTTTTGAAATTTACTGGGAAAAATTTGGGCTTCCTGCGCATAGGAAGTAAAAAATAATCCACATTTGTTTGCTTTGCTCATTTATACTCGCTCCACTTCTTTGCTGCCAAATAGTCCATAGGGTTTGACCATCAGGATCAGGATTAGAATAATAAATGAAGCTACTTCTTTGAAACCTCCCAGATTTAAGAACTCTTTGGCCAGTCCTTCGCTTATATTTTCCAGAACGCCGATGATAAGCCCACCTAAGGCCGCGCCAAGAAGACTGTCCAGACCACCCAGAATGACCGCTGGAAATACCTTTAAGCCAAGGGTTCCTAACTGGGAGTTGATACCGTTAATATTGCCCAGAATAATCCCTCCAATGGAGGAGACTATACAGGCAATACACCAGGACAGGGCAAAAATGTTTTTGATGCCAATGCCCATGGACTGGGCTGCCTGTTGATCAAAGGCAGTGGCCCGCATGGCAATGCCCAGAGACGAAAATTTAAAAAACAGGGAAAAGATAGTAAACAGCAGGGCAGAAAGGACAAATGCGGCAATATATACCGGCGCTACAGGCAAGCCCAGCACCATAATCGGTTCATTGGGCAGTACCTGAGGATAGACCTTGATCTGCGTTCCCCAGATTACCTGAACTATAGCTTTTAAGACTGAAGACAGGCCAATAGTCACCATGATTACGCTGATGATTGGCTCTCCAATCAAAGGTCTTAAAATTAGTTTTTCTACACAAAGACCCAGCACAATGGAAAACACAAGAGTGAGTAGAAAAGACCAGATAAATGGGATTTGAGCCTGTACTGTTAGGGCAAAGCAGACATAGGCTCCAACCATGACCAATTCGCCCTGAGCAAAATTGACTACTTTGGTTGCCTTGTAAATAATGACAAATCCCAGGGCGACCAGAGAGTAAATACTGCCTACTACTAAACCATTAATGAAGAGTTGAAGATAATATTCCATCTTTTATACCTTAAATTGATTTAAGTTTTATTTGGCCAGAGAGTTCTCTTTTGCGTCCATCCTGATAGACTATTTCTGTCTTGAGCATGGTTTCATCAAGGGAGGTATAAAGAGCGTTAATCAGCGCCTGGTACCTTTCATAGACAAATTTTCTCCTGATTTTGCGTGTTCTGGTGAGTTCTCCATCATCTGCATCCAGTTCTTTAAATAAAAGTGCAAATCGTTTTATTCTGGTGTTTTCAGGCAAAGTAGCATTAATCTTGATCACTTCATCATAGACTAAGTCATAGACTTCATCCCTGGCTGATAAATCCTGATAAGTAGTATAAGTTATTAATTGGGATTCTGCCCAGCGGCCAACTATGGACATATCTATACAGATGATTGCCACAATAAAGTCTCGCCCTTCTCCCACAACCATTGCTTCTTTGATGTAAGGAGAAAATTTGAGTTTGTTTTCCAAAAATTGTGGGGAAAACCTGGTGCCATCTTTTAAATGCATTACGTCCTTCAGACGATCAATAACAACTAATTGTCCATTTTCTTTAAAATATCCTGCGTCTCCTGATTTGAGCCAACCATTTTCCAGAGTTTCTTCTGAGGCAGCCGGATTTTTATAATACCCCTTAAAGACCGCAGGGCTCCTGGATAAAATTTCTCCTTGCTCAGATATTTTTATCTCTGTTTCTGGAATTGGTTCACCAACTGTATCAAAATCAATATGTCCATCTTTGTGGATACAGGAAATACCTGAGATTTCAGTCTGACCGTAAATCTGTTTTAGATTGACGCCCATGGCATGGAAGAAGCGGAAAGTGTCAGGGCCAAGCGCAGCGCCACCTGTGGATGCCGACCTGATGCGGGAAAAACCAAGCCTATCCCTTAAAGCCCTGAAGAGACCGATATCCGCCAGTTTATAGAGCAGTTTGAGAGAAAAAGAAGGTTCTTTACCTGCAAAGAGGCAATCAGCATATTTATAACCAATGGGCAGAAATAGATTATATAAAAATCTTTTAAGAGGAGTTGTTTCCATTATCTTTACCTGGACAGAGGCTGCCAGGTTTTCCCAGACCCTGGGCGGGGAAAAGATGAGATGCGGGCCAATTTCACGGATGTTTTCCTGCACAGTGTCTGGCTCTTCCGGGAAATTGACACAGAACCCAAAGAGCAGGGCCGAGGCCGTTGCCATCATCTGTTCGCCCATCCAGGCAAGAGGCAAAAAAGAGACAAACTCGTCACTGTCATATTTGGGATCTACCTGGCCAAGGTTCCAGGCCATGGACAATAAATTTTTATGACTGAGCATGGCCAGCTTGGGACGGCCTGTAGTTCCGGATGTTGTGGCGATAAGACAGGTATCTTCCGGTGACAATTCTGCCACCCATCTGGCAAACTCATCTGCCCCTTCCTGGCCCATTTTCTGAATTTCACCAAATTCCATCAAACCTGGTTCCTGGTAAAAAGAAAGTCCCCTGGGATCGTGATAGACGATATATTTTAAGTGAGGCAGTTTATCGCGAATAGACAGAATCTTATCAACCTGTTCCTGGTCCTCAGCCACCACGATTTTGGTCTCAGAGAGTTCAAAGACATAGCAAATTTCATCTGCTGGTGCGTCCTGATAAAGACCCAATGCTATCCCGCCTAAAGATTGAATGGCAAGTTGGGCAAAAAGCCACTCAGGCCGGTTGTCGCCAATAAGAATAAGGATGTCTTCTCTGCCAAGCCCCAGCTTTTTGAGGCCAGCAGCAAATGTGGCTGTATGGTTTAGATATTCCTGCCAGGAAAAACTTTGCCAGATGCCTAAGTCTTTTTCCCGCAGGGCTGTACGATTTTGATATTTTTGAGCATTTTTTAGAAGCAGGGCAGGGAGAGTTGTATGGTAAGCTTTATTTGAGTCCATTGTTTGGTTACCTTCCCAGATAAAGACTTTCCTGATCACCAAGATAAGCAGCAATAACTTTGGGATCCTGCTGCACTTCATCAGGTGTGCCTAAAGATAGAACCTGACCAAAATCAAGCACAACAACACGGTGAGAGATGTCCATGACCACGCCCATGTCGTGCTCAACCAATAAAATGGTCACTCCCCATTCTTCATTGATGTCCAGGATATATCTGGCCATATCTTCTGTTTCTTCCAGATTCATCCCGGCCATGGGCTCGTCCAGCAAAAGAAGCTTTGGCTCTGCTGCCAGTGCACGTCCTAGTTCAACTCTTTTCTGGACGCCGTAAGGAAGGCGACCTGCAATCTGATGTCGGTAAGGGGAGAGGTTTAAAAAATCGATTATTTCCTCTACACGATGACGGTGTTTAGTTTCCAATCTCCTTGCCCGTCCGAAGTAAAAGAGGGAAGGGAGGAGACCATAACCCAGGTGAAGATGTCGGCCTACCATCAGATTTTCCAGAACGCTCAAACCCTTGAAAAGGGCAATATTCTGGAAGGTGCGCGCCAGACCGAGTCCTGTTCGTTTATGAGCCGGAAGATTTAAAATATTCTGGCCATTTAAGTTAATAGCACCCCGGTCAGGATGATAACGGCCACTGATGCAATTTAGCATGCTGGTTTTACCTGCTCCGTTGGGGCCGATCAGGGAAACGATTTGGCCCTGCTCAATATTAAAACTAACACTTACCAGTGCAGCAAGACCACGAAAGGTTAAAGTAACTTTATCTACCTCTAAAAGGGGCATTATTCCCATTCTCCAACAAAATCTTCAGGTGTAACAAGACGATAACCATGCTTTTTCAATGCCTTTTTAACCTGGCATGGATCATCGGTTTTAATACGAAAAACCACCAGCCTTCTTGGGCCATGAAAAAAAGTGGCGGTAGAAACAATGCTGATGCCCATATTGGCAATTATTGTTGACACTTCTGCGATCACTCCTGGCCTGTCTTCCACCTCAAAAGCTATTCTGACTCCACCCTGTTTTAAACCCATTTCATCAACAAGCACTTCGAGCATGACTGAACGATTGATATAGCCCAGAAGTTTATTGTGATTGTTCACCACGGCCAGTCCAGGAAGATTTTTCTGATACATTAAATTGGCAGCTACTTCAATTTCTGTCTCAGGTGATACTGTTTCCAGGTCTGTGCGAATTATTTTTTTTACTGTTAATTTAGTAAGAAGATAGTTCATTTCGTATTTGTCCAGAGAACTGACCAGAGAAGGCAGGGCAGCGCGTGCATCCTCTTTACGGATATAGCCTACTAACTTATCCCCTTCTGTTACCATGAGCATCCAGAGCTTGTTTTCCTCCATGATTTTGTCCGCATCAAGCACAAGATCGTCTGGAGAGACTGTTGGCACCCTGGTGATCATCCTGAGTCCTACATACATTTTTATACCTCCTTCCCTTTTCGCCTTTTCCTTCAGCCCTTCTGATTTGAGAACAAAAAATTTATTTTGTTTAATTGATGAGTGTAAAAATAATTTGTGTTAGTGGCAGTTTTATGGCCGTGAACGGCAAAGAAAAAAAGGGACAGGAGGATTATATCAGAAAATTGGGAGTAAGTACTTCCAGCAGGCGACTGTCTCTGTATATACGGATGAAATTACCGCAAAAGTTCACGGATTCAGGCAAGAAGATTGAAAAGGGGTAGTTGTAAAAAGAAATTTTTGGTAAGCGACTTTTTAGATTGCTTCCAGCAGGCGTTTTTCCCCGTACAACAGATGATATTACCACAAAAATTTACGGATTCAGGACAAAAGTGCAGGAATGATGAAATAAGACGATAACAATGTTACGGTGTTTGCCTGAAGGAATAAATATTTTCAAATCCTGATATTATATGAGGTGTCCGTTCTTTCTGGACATTTAGTTTCTCCTTGAAACGTTGAAAATGTTCTTTAACAAATTGGCTTGAACCTAAAAAGACCCCTTCTGTAAAATATCGTGTTCTGTATCTTAAACGATCTGCTGCTGTAAATTTGAATTTTTTCTTGCGTTCTTGCCTGACAACTTTTTCATCTATGGCAGCACCTTTGGTGTTTTCAATGCAACCATGTTCATATACGTATTCCCGATACATGCGAAACCGCTCGGCTTCATTCTCAACATTATATTCTTTCAGGCCAAAATCCAGGGTAAGAAGGTTATCCCTGTTACCTGTTCTGGCAAAATAACCAAGAGATGACCAGCGATAATCTTCCGGTTTTTTAACGATGCCGGCTCTGATGGGATTTAGGTCAATATAGGCCAGACAATTGATTAAGGTATAGCCTTTTTCTACGATGACGCTTTTAAACCTGTCTGACCAGAAATAGCCTTTGCGACCGTAGGTTTTGTTGTAATACCAGGTAAATCTCTGTTTTAATTCCTTAATGAATTCAGATAGATTGGTCCATTTTTGTCTAAAATGGGGAATCTGGTCATGAGTCAGGACACGATCATCATTTTTGTAATAGATTTCAAATCTACGCATGACCTCCTGGTCTGGCATTTCATCTTCTGGATAGGTCTGGACAAGGAGATGGAAGTGATTGCCCATGATGCAGAAGCCGAGGATGTCAACAAAATACACGGATCCAAGGAATTTGAGGAGTTTGAGGAAAACTTCTTTGTCTGTGTCAGTAATGGGCAGCCCCTGCAGGGCGGTTCTTGAAATGACGTGATAGACAGCAGGTTGGTCAGTTATAAGCATTCTGGGGATACGTGGCATAATATGATTACCTCCTATGAATTTTAAGATGTGAAAATTTTAGGGGAAGAAAGAGAAAATGTCAAGAAATTTTTCCTGTCCCTATTATTTACTTTGACCTTTGGACATTTTTGATATACCGCATGTCAGTTATGGAAAAGCAGAACCAGGATTTGTCTCCACAGGAAAATTCGGGTGTTGATTACCAAAAAATAGAGTGGCCATCGGCCACTTTTGACAATCTCCACCCGGCAGATGCAGCAGACCAGCTGGAGAACCTTTCATTGGAGGACCAGCTTAACCTGGTCAAAAAGCAGTCTCCTGAAGATGCCGCAGCATCTATTGTGGAGATGGAAAAGCATGATCGCACCCCCCTGATGAGCAAGTTGCCTCCAGAGCTGGCCGCAGACATCCTGGAGGAGATGTCTCCTGATGATGCAGCCGATATTCTTGATGAACTGGGGGATGAAGCGCGGTCAATTATTTTGAAAAGAATGAACCGCGAGAATGCGGCTCAGATTAATGATCTTTTAAAATTTGATCCAGACACAGCCGGCGGTGTAATGAACACCGAGATCCTTGTTCTGGATCAGGATTTGACTGTTGATCAGGCTATCAAGCTTATTCGCTCTGGTGTAGAAGAAATAGAAGTTCCTTATTATGCCTATGTTGTTGATGAACACAGGCATTTAAAAGGAGTTCTCTCCTTGCGGGATTTGTTGCTCAGTGCTCCGGGAAAAAAACTCAAGGAGCTATTATATGAGCAGCACCTTATTTACGTCCCTTATAACGAAGATAAGGAAGAGGTTGCCAGGCTCCTGAGTCGCTATAACTTGCTGGCTATTCCTGTGGTGGATTTTGATCAGAGAATTCTCGGTATTGTCACAGTTGATGATGTTATTGACATTATTCAAGAAGAAGCCAGCGAAGACATGCAAACCATGGTTGGTGCTGGTTCGGATGAAACTGTTGATTCTCCCTGGCAATACTCGGTTAAAAAGAGGATTCCCTGGTTGATAATTAATCTCTTTAACTCTGCAATCTCTGCCTGGGTGGTTCACCTGTTTGAAGGAACCATTTCCCAGATGGCCATTCTGGCAGTACTTATGCCCATAGTGGCCAATCAAGCTGGAAATACTGGTCAACAGTCTTTGGCAGTTATGATCAGGCAACTTGCGCTTGAGCCCTTTGAACGCCGCAAAGTATGGAAGGCTGTTTTGAGAGAAGCCAGAATTGGCCTGGTTAACGGGACGGTTATTGCCCTTCTCATATTCCTGGGTATAATCTATTGGGCCAGAAATTTGAAATTAGCTCTGGTTATGAGCCTGGCCCTTTTCCTGGATATGTTTTTAGGGGCAATAGCCGGGGCATCAATTCCTTTATTGTTGAAGGCAATTGGTCGTGACCCAGCCCAGGCCTCAAGTATTTTTTTAACTACCTTGACTGATAGCGCTGGTTTTTTTACTTTTTTAGGGCTTGCAGCACTGGTTCTGCAATAGCATCTTTTTGTTACAGAAGTTTGTGTAATTTTTCGCAAAATTAATTAGGAGGAGAAAATGGAGTGGGGAAACTGCACATTGACCAAAAAATATTATGGCTGGATTGAGAGTTTAATTTTACCCTGGTTGCAAAACAGAGGCTTTAACTTAAACAGGATTATCTTCTCTAGATTGATCTTTTCTCTTCTTGTTCCTCTTGGATTTTATGCTCATCCTTTCTGGGGGCTATTGGTTTTGATTTTGGCCGGCATTACTGAAACTTTGCAGGGCTATTTTGATCTGGAAGAAGCTGAAACCAGCAAGGTAATTGATTTATGGACCACTGTTATTGATAGGATAAGTGACGTTTTCTACCTGATGGGTTTCTGGATCATGTTCTGGCAACAAGGAAAGTGGGTAGTTCAGGCAAGCATGGTTATATTTGTAGCAATTCTTCTCTGTTTTTTAATAACCGATATAAAAACCAGGGCTGAAGTGTTTGGGGTTGAGTGTGAAGGTGGAATTATGGATCGACCAACTCGTGTTATCTATCAGCTTGTTTGGGCATTTTTGCTGTTAATTTTGCCAGGAGCCAGAGAAGGACTACTCTGGATTGGTGTGGTAGTTTTTATTGCCATTTGCTTTTTAACATTTGTGGAAAGGGTATCTCAGGTTTTTAGTAAAGTGAGATAATAAAGAGTAATCAAAACAAATAACCTATATTTTTAGCCCCGCAGTGCGGGGCTTTATTATTTATGTGTGTAAAAATATTTTCACAAACTTCTGGAAAGCGTCTGGATGTAGTGGTGGCAGAATTTTTGCGTATAGGACTGCGCCAGGCTAGAAAATTTATTCAAGAGGGCAGGGTGTTTGTTGATGGCTTACAAAAGCCAAAAGGATACAGAGTCTTGCCTGGTCAGGAAGTTTTAGTCAAGGAAAGGACTCTTAAAGAAGATAAAGGAAGGCAAAAGCCACTTGAAGTTGTAAGTGTAACTGCTGATCTGGCTGCTGTTTATAAGCCTTCTTTTATGCATTCAGATAAAGGCAGAAGTACTCAGAGCGTACAGGACATGCTTCATTTAATTTTTCCTTCTACTTCTGTCTGCCTTTTAAACCGTTTAGATTATTTGACCAGTGGAATTTTAATGGTTGGTTTAACCAAAAAGGGATGCAGTGTTTATAAGCAGGCCCAGGAAGAGGGCAGAATAGATAAACTTTATCTGGCCCTGGTTCAGGGGGAATTGGTTAAGGATGTGATAGTTAAAAAGGCTCTTTATACTGCTAAAAGAAAAAAGGTTAAGGTACTGGACAAAGAGATAGAAAATTTTTTGCGATTCACCTGGATTTATCCTTTGAAATTTTTCCCGGCAAGAAACCAGACGTTGGTTAAGGTCAGGATATTAAAAGGTCAGCGACATCAAATTCGGGCGCATTTGAGCGCCCTTGGCCACCCCATTGTTGGAGACCCCTTATACGGGCCGCCAGTGGTCAAATCTGATGCTAGAATGTATTTGCATCACTATAAAATTATTATGCCTGGCTTTCAGGCCTACAGGTTGCCAGATTGGAAAGCGTTGACCTGTCTGGATTCTATGGTTATAGATAATTTAATCTAACTCAACTTTCGGAGTTCCGAAAGTTGAGAAATTCGAAATCCGAATATCG
>OFBC01000124.1_pt1 | contig 11188 bp, 10 predicted proteins | sample 1520411 | NCBI WGS metagenome assembly OFBC01 (sample SAMEA3696446, study PRJEB22514) | metagenome | biome: water; feature: marine; material: hydrothermal vent | place: Pacific Ocean | collected 2014-08-12 | depth 1521 m
AGGGCAGGCCAGATATAGGAAGATATGAATAGTTGAAGAGGATGGTATTCATGAAGATTAAAGACATTTTTGTCAAAGACCTGTTTCGTGCCATTAATGGAGTGGTCAAGGCTGATCAGCAAGATGATGCCATAGTCTGGCAGGAACTGGACGAATATGTAGTTACCAGAGAATTGGATCAGCATTTCAGAAAGTTTTTTGAAGCCTACACAAATGCCATTATCAACTCGCATGATCCCAATGTTGCGGGGAGAATAGGCGTTTGGGTTTCTGGCTTTTTTGGTTCTGGTAAATCACATTTTATTAAGATTTTGTCCTATCTTTTAGGCAATAAAGTTGCCTGTAATCCTTATACAGGAGAGACCAGAAAAGCAGTAGAATTTTTTGATAATAAAATTAAAGATCCCATGTTGCTGGCGGATATAAAAAAGGCAACTCAAGTTCCAACAGATGTGATTTTATTCAATATTGACAGCAAGGCAGACTCCAGAGAAGGCAGGAGCGCTATTCTTTCTGTTTTCTGGCGGGTGTTTAACGAAATGCAGGGCTTTTGTGGTGATGCCCCACATATTGCTGAAATGGAAAAGTATTTAACAGCTAAGGGAAAGTATGAAGAGTTTTGCCAACATTATGAGCAGATAACAGGAGAAAATTGGCAGGATGAGCGGGATGCCTATCATTTTAAAAGAGATGAGATTATTGAAGTTTTATCCAGAACTTTAGGTCAGAGCAAGCAATCAGCAACAGAATGGTTTGACAGGGCTGAAGATAATTTTCGGATGACCATTGAAGGTTTTGCCAGAAAGGTCAGGGAATATTTAGACGGCCAGGGGCCAGAGCACAGGATTGTTTTTTTAGTGGATGAAGTGGGTCAATTTATTGGTAATGACGTTCATCTTATGCTCAACTTGCAGACTATTGTAGAAAAACTAGGCGAACTCTGCCTTGGCAGGGCATGGGTTGTGGTAACCTCTCAGGAAGATATAGATGCTGTGCTTGGAGACCTTAAGGCTGCCAAGGCCAATGATTTTTCCAAAATTCAGGGACGTTTTCACACTCGTCTTTCCCTGTCCAGTTCCAATACTGATGAAGTTATCCAGGCCAGGTTATTAGAGAAAACAGATGAGGCAGGGGCAGTTCTGGAAAAATTGTTTACAACTAAAGGCGATATTTTAAAAAGTCAGCTTTCCTTTTCCCATGATAGTGCTACCCTGAAAAATTTTAAAGATGAGACAGATTTTATAAAAAACTATCCCTTTGCCCCTTATCATTTTCAATTAGTTCAAAAGATTTTTGAATCTATTCGCAAGGCAGGAGCTACAGGCCTGCATTTGAGCCGGGGTGAGCGTTCCATGCTGGATGCATTTCAATCTGCTGCTAAAAATATTGCAGATCAAAATATTGGGGTTCTTGTTCCGCTTTATCAATTTTATCCAGCCATTGAAAGTTTCCTGGATACAGCAGTTAAAAGGACAATAGATCAGGCAAATGATAATGACAGCCTGGAAAAGCCTTTTGATATTAACTTGTTGCGTACTCTTTTTCTTATTCGTTATGTTGATATAATCAAACCCAATGTGGATAATCTGGTAACATTGTTTATTGATCAGGTAGATGCAGACAGGATTGCACTGAAGCGCAAAATAGAGGAAGGTCTGCAACGGCTGGAAAAAGAGACTTTAATCAGTCGCAATGGTGACCTTTATTTCTTTCTGACCAATGAAGAGAGGGAAATTAAACGTGAAATTAAGAATGTAGAAATAGCGGCTGTTGATGAGACCAAACTCTTAGCAGAAATCATTTTTGAAGATATTTTAAAGGGCCAAACCAGACACCGTTTTAAACCCTACCAAAGAGATTACGCTTATAATCGTCTGCTGGATGGCCATCCCTGGGGGTCTAAACTGGAGCAGGAAATATTTCTGGAAATTCTTACTCCCTTTTCAGACGAATATACAAAATTTAATGATGCCAAATGTATTCTATACTCTAGTGAGAATAGTGGCCGATTGTTCATTAAATTGGAGGATAACGATGAGTTAGGCCGGGAATTGCGTACCTATCTGCAAACAGACAATTACATCAGGTTTAAAAGCGATGCAGCGCTTTCTTCCACTGTCAAAAAAATCTTGCTCACTCACCAGGAAGAAAACAGGGAGCGCAGAAACAGGCTTATTGCGCTACTTGAGAAGATGCTTTTAAATGGTTCGTTTTATGTGCTTGGACAAACACTGGAAATAAAGGCTGATACACCTCGCGCTGCTGTGGCAGAAGCATTGGATTATATAGTCCAAAATTTATATAACAAATTTGGCTATCTGAGAAAATTACATAGTGAGCCGCAAAAAGAAATCAAAGCTGTTCTTCTGGCAACCGATCTGGGGCAGAAACAATTACAATTAATCTTGCAAGAGGTTAATGCTGAGGCTGTCAAAGAAGTCAGAGAATATATAAATCTTTTAGTGCTTAAAAATCATCCTGTAATTTTAAAAGACCTGGTAGAGCATTTTACCAGACGGCCTTATGGCTGGCCTGAATGGGAGATAATTCTTATTTTGGCCAGAATTTTTATGGCTGGAGAGATAAAGTTTCTTATGGATGGGGCTGCCCTGGAGTCTAAAGAAGCAGTGGGGCCGCTTCTTAAAAGCTCAAACTGGAAGAACATTAAAATTATTAAGGCCAAAAATCCCGGACAGGCAGATATTGAAAAGGCACGAAAGCTTTGCCAGGAATTGTTTGGAAAAATTGGGCCAGAGACACCAAAGGACCTTATAAACGCCATCAAAAAAGAATTTTTATCCTGGCAAAGAGAGCTTTCTCAATATTATCAACTTGCCCAAACTGGCCAATATCCAGGCGCTAAGGAGATGGAAAATGGACTGGACCTGATTCAGAAATTCCTGAAAATTAAAGATAACTATGAATTTATTAATACTTTTAATAAGAAAAAAGATGATTTGCTTGATCTCAGTGATGACATTCACGAGGTGCTGGACTTTTACAAGAATCAGCGAACAGTCTGGGAAAAATTAAAAAAAGCCCTGGTTGAGTTTAAGCAGAATGAAGATCTGCTTATAAAAAATGAAACAGCAAAGGCCAGTCTTATAAAAATTAAACAGGTAGCTGAGGCGCCTGCCCCGTATGGTTTGCTCAAAGATGTAGAAAGCCACATATCCGCCATAGATGCGATAAACAAGGAGCTTGTAGCTGGAAAACAGGCCAAAATCATGGCTGAACTTGAGAGAGAAATAAACATGCTCCTTACTGAACTGGATAAATTAAATGCTGATGCAGATTTCAGAAACAACGTGCTTTATCCGTTGCAGAAAATAAAGAGTTCCATTCAAGAGGAAACAAGTATTCCCAGAATGTCTTTTTACCAGGATCAATTTGAGGAAGAATTGGAAAGGGCCTGGGATAAAATTGAGCAGGCAAAACTTTCGTCTGATCCTGCAAAATCTGAGAAAGTAATCAAGACAATCAAGCTTTCCTCGGTTGCGCCAAGAATTTATCTGGAATCAGAAGAGGAAGTGGAAAAATATGTGAATATGTTGAAGGAAAAATTGCTTTCTGCTCTGGAAGAAAATGTCCGCATAAGGGTAGAGTTTTAAAATATAAGCGTAACTTCCCAAAAAAATATTGACAAATTGCGCCTTTGTATTACCATATTGTAATACATTAGTGCGGAGGATTTTAATTATGATTACTCTGAGATTAGATTCTAAATTAGAACAAACCATTGAGAATACAGCAAAACATCTTGGTTTGACAAAATCTGAGTTAATAAGGCGTAGCATACAAGAATATTTAAACAAAGTTTCATCTCAAACTCCCTGGGACCTGGGGAAAGATCTTTTTGGCAAATATGCCAGTGGTATTAATAATCTGTCGGTTGACAGGAAGCAGATTTTAAAGAAAAAAATAAGGTCTAAATTAAATGAGAAAAATACTGATTGATTCAGGCCCATTAATAGCTTTGTTTGATGCCTCTGATCGTTATCATATTGCTGCTATTGAGTTTTTAAAAACCAATACCTATCCTCTCCTTACTACTATAGCGTCTGTTACTGAAGCACTTCATTTACTGGACTTTAACCGTAATGCTCAAATAGACTTTCTTGAATGGATATATCGTGGTGGTATTGAGATATATCCAATTGACAATAATGCTATTAAACGTATTAAACAGTTAATGGAGAAGTATAGTGATTTGCCAATGGATTTTGCAGATGCCTGTTTGGTGTATTTAGCCGAAAAATTACGTTTACATACTATAGTTACTATAGATCGTGACTTTAACATCTATAGGATTAAAGGCAAGATAAATTTTAACACCATTAATTTGTGATCTTGTACGAGCAGAGTGCATCTGTCTCTGACTATGGATGATTGTCGTTGGTTAATGTTGCCTTGAGTAGGATTAAAATAAATGAGGTAGATAATGATAAACAGGATAGAAATAAAAAATTTTAAGGTTATCAAAGAATTAATACTTGAAGACATTCCTTTAATATCCATTATTGGGGGAAAAAATAATACAGGTAAGTCAACATTGTTAGAGGGTATCTTTTTATTTTATGACAGAGCAAATCCAGACTTATTTATGCGTCAGCACCAATGGAGAGGTTTAAATGCGCTTGAAATATCATCGTATGGAATGTGGGCGCCTTTTTTTTATAACCTGGATTTAGAACAGGAAATTAAATTATCATTTACAGTGAATGAACAAGAGGAAAAAGTTGTTATCAAATATAACCCTTCAATATCTCAAGAAATATATTCAAATTTTTCCCAGAGAATTGAATCAAGAAAGGCATTCTTTCCACTTTCAACTACTCCGCAGGGTGAAGCAATTGAATTAATATATTATATTAATAACCATGAAATTGGACGTTCTCATTTTATTTTAGATGGCACAGATCAAAGGATCAAATTCAATAAAAAAGTAATAAAACCTATAAAAGTTATATATTTATCTGGACGTAGAAATCCAATAGAAGATGCAATGATGTTTGGTAAGCTGGATATGGAAGGAAAGGTGAGTGAAATAGTTGATGATTTAAGAATAATTGAACCCAGAGTGAAATCCCTATCAGCCATACCTTTTGGCAACACTTCTGCAATTTATGCTGATATAGGAATAGGTAAAAAATTGCCTGTTTCATTAATGGGTGAAGGGACAGCCAAATTGTTATCAATGATTTTATCTATAGCTTCAACAAAAGATGGTATTGTGCTGATTGATGAACTGGAAAATGGCATTCATTATTCGATTTATGAAGATTTATGGCGCTTGCTCATTAAACTAGCTCAAAAATATAATTGCCAATTATTTATTACAACTCATAGCTATGAAATTATAAAATATCTAAAATTTGACAGAGAAGTACAAAATGATAATATTGTAAAATACTATAGATTGTCCAAAGAAGAGGATCAAATTGTCTCCAAGCATTATGATCAAAATACACTACAGGTTGCACTGGAAAACGACTGGGAGATTCGTTGATGAATATCAGGATAGTCAAGAAAAGATTGTTGCTTGTAGAAGGAAAAGATGAGTTAAACTTTTTTACTGCTTTATTAAATACATTAAATATAGATACGGTTCAAATTATTGATATAGGTGGCAAACAGCAATTGCACTCCAAATTTCAAGCATTGATTAATATGGATGGTTTTGAGCATGTTAAAAAATATGCGATAATACAGGACGCTGATGACGATTATCAAGCTACATTTCAAAGTATTACCGATTTGTTGCGGAAATTAAATCAACCATCTCCTCAGGAGATATGTCAATTTGTTTCAAATGATAAAGTGGCGGTAGGTATATATATTCTGCCTAGAAAAGAACATAATGGCATGTTAGAAGATTTATGCCTGGCAAGTATTGATAATAATTTTTTAACATGTATTGATGAGTATTTGAGTTGTATTGAACAATTTACTACAATTAAGAACAAGCCCAAGGCCAGGTTATATTCTTATTTGTCAGTAAATGCTAAAAACACATTGTCATTAGGAGTGGCTGCCATGCAAGGGGTTTTTGATTTAAATAACGAGTCATTTTTGGAACTAAAAGAATTTTTAGAAAACTTGCGATAAGAATTAACAATATGCGGTCAAAAAAAAGAAATAACTCTATTTTCAATGAATTTTTAAAAGATAAAGAAAAAGTTGCAAGATATAAAACTTTTTCACGAGATGGGCTGATGCGCCTGGAATATCCAGTTTTTTTCAGGCGTATCAAGGTAAAAAATGTTAAGGATTATTCTGATATGCGGCTTGATGAATAATATTTTCAAACATATAGCTCCCCCCAGGGTTTCGACCCTGGGCAGCAGGGCCTCTTTTTGAGGCCCTTGCCTTTTTATTTTATTATTAACGCATCTCCCTATGATTTCAAAAACTTCACCGTCAAAACGCCTATATTCGTGCTATAGAGGAATACATCCTGGACGGTCATAAAGATTCTCAGTTTAAGGTAAAAATGCCTTTAGCTGGTTCCAGTGGCAGGGATTAGCTTCAAGGATAAAGAAGGCGTTCAGATTATGAAAGACTATATGGCTTCGGGTTCATTTGTCAGAGGGAGGGATCAGATTAATGCCAATGCCTCGATGGTATTTGTAGGTAATATTAATCAAAGCGTAGAAACATTAGTAAAAACAAGCCATTTATTTGCCCCCTTTCCTGAAGCTATGGTTGATACTGCATTTTTTGATCGTATTCATTGTTATACTCCTGGCTGGGAAATCCCAAAGATGCGGCCAGAAATGTTTACCAACCAATATGGTTTGATTGTGGATTATCTGGCTGAATTTTTGCGGGAAATGCGCAAGAAAAATTTTGCTGATGCCATAGATAAATATTTTAAACCTGGAAATAATCTCAATCAAAGGGATGTTATAGCTGTCAGAAAAACCGTTTCAGGCCTTTTAAAGTTGTTATATCCTGCGGAAGATTATGATAAAAATGCCGTAGAAAAGTGCCTTAGATATGCCCTTGAATGCCGTCGCAGAGTAAAAGAACAACTCAAAAAACTGGGTGGCATGGAATTTTATGATGTTCACTTCAGCTTTATTGATAATGAGACAAGAGAAGAGCATTTTGTAAGCGTGCTTGAACAGGGCGGTGATGCATTAATCCCTGAAGGGCCATTAAAACCTGGAACTTTGCATACAGTGGCCTGTGGGACAAATGGACTGCTCGGTCTGTATAGGCTGGAACTGCAAGTTGTTTCAGGTAGTGGCAAACTTTCTATCTCAGGCGTTGGTTCCAGTTCGCAGGCTAAAGAAGCCATCAAAATAGCATTTGATTATTTTCGGGCACATGCTGCAAGAGTCAGTGCTTCTTCTAAGCCGGGAGAGCGGGATTATCACCTGCATATAGTTGAGTTGCACAATACAGGCCCGGCCCCGACTTTGACCTTGAGTAGCTTTATAGCCTTTTGTTCAGGTCTTTTGGGCAAACCAGTTCAAAGCAGCCTGGTTATTCTTGGAGATATGAGTCTGGGCGGCAATGTAATCCCCGCGGAAGACCTGGCTGCCAGTTTGCAGGTTGCATTTGATTCCGGAGCCAAGAGGATTTTAATTCCCATGAGCAGCGTTAAAGACATTCCTTCCATCCCTGGCGAGTTGTTCGCCAAATTTCAAACCAGTTTCTATTCTGATCCTGTAGATGCGGTATTTAAAGCCCTGGGGGTTGAGTAATAAGGTTTTTTAGTTTCAGGAGGGTAATGACTGTACCTTTTAACTGTTTTACCGTTTGAAATATTTAGAGATAAAATTATGGGAAGTCTTCAGATAAGCAATTTTTGTGAACTCTTTGGCTTTAATTCTAAAAAAAGACCTGTAAGTAGGCTTCCAATAAAAATAAAATCAACAATATACCCCACAGGCTTTGAGTTTATACCTGGAGTTAAATACCAAAGTTTTGATATTTCGAATCACCTTGATGATTTGGCTTTAGTATATTTTGATGAGAATGGGAATCTTGTTTTACATATGTTCGTTCCTGATGGAAAAGCGGAAAAGGAATTTGTAAATCGTCAACCGGAAAACAAGTTGTATCGGTATAGTAAATCTAAATATATCAAGGACGCATATGAAAACGGCCATTTCTATATTTGTCCAGCACTTGAATACATTAAAAAAGAGTATGATGAAGCCAGAAAAGACAATGAGCTGATTCATCAAAAAAACATAAGTTCTAATAAGATAATGATAATTTCGGCACAAAATAATTCGGATATCAAGACTATAGGAGATATAACTTACTCAACAATTTATTTACCTGTTGATAGCTATATACTTTGCTTTTCGTATGATTATGATGAAGGACTTTACCATGAATTTGAAGGTTCAGAAAGTTGTTTGATTATAAATGATCCAGTTGAATTTGCTAGGAGAATTCATCATGCATTTAGCATAAAAATGCCTGATTACATCGGAGTTGATGGAAGGGTAACTTATGGAAGGCATCAAAGTTGTTTGGGTCTTTTATTCTCAAAGTCCAAAAAGTATATTTATCAAAGAGAATACAGGTTCGCATGGATAGCAAATAATCCAAAACAACGGCTGAACCCTAAAGATCTAATTGAGAATGATATAGACGAAATTAGAAAAATAATCCCAGAGCCTGTTGAACTTAAACTTGGATCTATAGAAGACATTTCAGATATGGTGGAAAGAAAAAGTGGGAAATCCGGGACAGGCAGATAATACTATAAAATTTAGATGCGTTAGCCCTGAATACAGATGGGCTATTCATTGACAAACTCTGATTTTAACTCTAATTTTATGATAAATCACTCAACTTTTGGAGTTCCAAAAGTTGAGAAATTCGCCGAGCACCTAAACGGAATGTTAATTTTTCTCTTAATCAACCATATTGTCCGTCCGTTTTAGGTGTTCGGTCAAACATTAGCCGTTCGCCTGTCCCCGCCAGTCGCCAGTTGTAATTAGCGAGTTTCGACTTTTTGCAGGCGACTCAGTTAACTCAGACACGGCAATATTTTTCCTGATGAACAATGTAACCAGATTGTATAAGGAGTATGAATATGGAAGAATATAAATTGATTGAATACGGTAGAGATATTTATCGACGTATCTCGATTCCTCAAGAGTTTATAGATTATGAATTAGAAATTATTATAAAACCTATAAAAAAAAGAAATGTTTCTATTTTTGAAAAATTTTTGAAAGATAAAGAGAAAGTTGCAAAATATAAAGTTATTTCACGGGAAGAGCTTCATGAGAGACAATAGTTTTTTTATTGATACTAATATTTTTGTTTATGCCTTTTTGGAGCCAGATAATTATACAGATAATCATAAACATTGTATATCTACTAAGCTGCTTAATGGAATATATGCTTCGAATGTCTATGTTAGCGTACAAGTTTTAAATGAATTTTATAATGTGTTGTTACGATATGGTTTTAGTGATAGAAGAATACAGACAAAACTAGAACAAATAGTAGATGTTGTTCAAATTACTTCTTTAGATTTGAATGTTGTGAAAAAGTGTTGGTTTATAAAAATGCGGTATAAATTTTCATATTGGGATAGCTTAATAGTTGCATCAGCATTAGAAAGTGATTGCTCAATTCTATATACAGAAGATATGCAGAATGAACAAATAATTGATGGAAGATTGAAAATAGTAAATCCATTTGAAAGAGTCGCCTGCAAAAAGTAAATTTTTCCGTGCGGGGACAGGCGAACGTGCGTTTGACGGTTGTAACCATTTGAAATCATTAGTCATTCGTCTGTCCCTGTTAGCTGTAAATTGCGAGTTTCGACTTTTTGCAGGCGACTCTTAAAAACGACTAGATGTTGAGTTTTGTAAGGCAATACACTTACATATTCAACGTGTTGCGTTTCGGATGGTTAGTAATCTGATAATTGATTGATTGAAAAAATAACCTCGCATAAACGGCTGGCATCCAGGTAAGGGGCAGAGTTTTTAGTGACCAATGGATAGCGGATAACCTTAATTCCCAATGAAGATAGACTTTCATCCTTAATCCCTCCAGCATATCTGCTGGCCTCAATATCCACCACTACAAAGTTTAGCAATCTGTTTGTATCCAGGGATAGTTTATCATTTTTTAAGTATTTTAAGAGGATTTTGATCTGATCTAAAAGGTTTAATCCCTGCATTTCCGGATCTAATCCTGTATTAGGAATGAATATCTTGGGGCAGGGGTTGCTGGCTATAGCTTCGCTAATGCCCCGGGGCAGGAAATTGGCAATGAGACTGGTATAAAAACTGCCGATAGGGTAGCAGATCAAGCTGGCATCCAGTATCAGGCTTCTGGTTTTTGCGTTAATTTCTGGCTGAACAGGCTGAAGGGAGCTGTTATTTTTTACCAGGTAGATATTTTTCACCCTGGAGCGGATGGGGGGAACTTCTTTGCCTGTTAACAGATGCTGGCCAACTATTTTTTGTCCATTTTCCAGGGTTGCTGCCAGATGCAGGGAACTATCTACCACTGCCTGGACTATTCCCCTGGCATTTACCAGGCGGGAAAATTCTTCAATTGCCCTGTCAATCTTCCGGTTATTCTTTAAATATGCCCCGGCAAGGACAAGATTGCCCAGGCTTGGCCTCCGTAACTCAAAATCCGTGGGCAAATTTTGTTTCACTATGCGCAGGTACTCGCAAATATTATCACGGATGGAGCGTGGAACCTTAAGAAAAAGATGGTTTTTGCCACCTGGCAGATCAGCCCAACCCTGCTCCAGCATTTTTGGAGGGAGGTTATTGGGAAAGCGATAAGATAGTAGGGCATGAACTTCAGGCACTCCAGGCACGTTTTTATCTGCCAGAGCCAGGAGTCTGTTACGCAAATCTCCAACTGCAGGCATAGCCAGGGCCTGCCTTAATTGGGCCGAGCTACCACCTGAATCAAAGACAGTAATGATGTGGATGGAGTTATGAGTATATTGGATGATTTTCTGACTTAACGGTTTGAGCGCGCTACCTCCACTAAAAAAAAGAATTTTCGGCCCATGTTCCGGGTTTGTTCGCAAGGATTCAATTTTGACTGGATCAGGCTGGATAATTTGTACAGGGTACAACTCGACATTACTCCTTATTTTTGATAAGTATACTCAACTTTCGGAGTTGCGGAAAGCACGTTTTCTTCCATGCTGGACAAAGGTTTGGACACGTCTAAGCTC
>OFBC01000125.1_pt1 | contig 11095 bp, 10 predicted proteins | sample 1520411 | NCBI WGS metagenome assembly OFBC01 (sample SAMEA3696446, study PRJEB22514) | metagenome | biome: water; feature: marine; material: hydrothermal vent | place: Pacific Ocean | collected 2014-08-12 | depth 1521 m
CTCGTAAGTATTGAGGTGGTCTATTGCCACTTCGCCCATGGGTAAGAGGCGTTCTTTGTTGCCCTTACCATGAATGCGGATATATTCTTCATTTAAATTAATGTTGTGATAATCCAAAGTAATCAGCTCTGAAACCCGTAATCCACAAGAATAAAGCAACTCTAGCATGGCGCGATCGCGTAGTCCAAAGATGGTGTTTTTATCTGGCGTATTTAACAGCCGATCCACCTCTTCAATATTTAGAAAAACGGGTAGTTTTTGCGTTTGCTTGGGGTGATGTAGTTTGGCAGTAGGGTTGTTTTTGATTAATTGCTGGGTGATTAGATATTGGTAAAAAATACGCAAACAAGTAAGAATGCGCGACTGTGTGGCAGCACTGAGTTGTCTGTGTTTGAAGTAATCATTAATGTGGTTGCTGTTAATATGAGAAAGATCATCATTTAGCCACTTTGAAAATAACTTAAGGTCTGATTGATAAGCGCTCAGTGTGTTTTGACTTGCGCCAGAGGACAGCCAATAATAATCTAAAAAATTTTCAATTAAAGTTGTGTTGTTCACGGTTTGAAATTATGGCATAAAAAATGCCGGTAAAGACCGGCATTTTTATTGGAAAAAACTAAAGCTTATCGCTTAGCCAATTTTTCTTTAATTCTTGCTTTTCTACCAGTTAACTCACGAAGGTAATATAGCTTCGCTTGACGAACTTTACCGCGACGCTTAACTTCTACTGAATCAATCATTTTTGAGTGTGTTTGGAAAACTCTTTCAACACCTTCACCATGAGAGATTTTTCTCACGGTAAATGCTGAGCCGATACCACGATTTTTCTTAGCGATAACAACGCTTTCGAATGCCTGCAGTCTTTCACGATCACCCTCACGTACTTTAACTTGTACAATAACGGTGTCACCTGATGAAAAATCAGGGATATCTGATCTTAGTTGTTCGTTCTCAATTTGATCAATTAAATTCATGAGAGTACTTCCTTTATGTTAGTTCTGTAAAAAGGGGCAATTATACAGTCATTCTGATTGCTAAACAAGGCAAATCTATGGCATAATTATGTGCTTTAGTTTTAAGTGTTTGAGAGTGATGGGAAAAGTAACCGGCTTCAAAGAATTTGATAGAAAGACTGAGGATTATCGCCCAGTTGAGCTACGCATTAAAGATTATGGTGAAATTTTTACAGGCACACATAACATTGCACAATTGCAAGAGCAGGGCGCAAGATGTATGGATTGCGGCGTGCCATTTTGCCAATCAGAAAATGGCTGCCCAGTTGATAACCTAATCCCTGAATGGAATGACTTGGTTTATAACGACAAGTGGCAAGAAGCATTAATTCGCCTACACAAGACTAATAATTTTCCAGAATTTACCGGTCGAGTTTGTCCGGCACCTTGTGAAGGCTCTTGTGTGCTTGGTATTAACAATCCTGCTGTCACCATTAAAAATATAGAACAAACAATTATCGATCGTGGTTTTGAAGAAGGCTGGATTCAGCCACACATGGTGGAGTACCGCACTGGTAAGAAAATCGCCATTATTGGCTCTGGCCCTGCAGGTTTAGCGGCAGCAGACGAACTTAATAAAATTGGCCATAGTGTGACTGTATTTGAGCGTGATGATCGTATTGGTGGATTACTGATGTATGGTATTCCCAATATGAAACTCGGTAAAGATGTGGTTGATCGTCGTGTTAATTTACTTAAAGATTCTGGTGTTGAATTTATCACCAACGTTAATGTTGGTCAAGATACTACGACTGCCGATTTACAAAAAGAATTCGATGCTTTGGTGTTTACGACCGGTGCCACTCAAGCACGTGATTTACCAGTAGCCAACCGTGATGCCAACGGTGTACACATGGCAATGGAATATTTATCTAAAAATACCAAAAGTTTGTTAGACACGGGTCATGCTGACGATTCTGATCTATCTGCCAAAGGCAAGGATGTGATCGTTATTGGTGGCGGTGATACCGGTACAGACTGTATCGGTACAGCACTACGTCAGGGCGCTAAGTCAATTGTGAATTTTGAACTAATGGGTAAGCCGCCCGAAGACCGTGCAGATAATAATCCTTGGCCGCTATGGCCACTGATTTATCGTGTTGATTACGGCCATGCAGAGGCGGCGCAGGTATTTGGCAACGACCCAAGGCAATATCATCTAATGACCAAATCTTTCATTAAGAATGATGAAGGTAAAGTTGCAGGTCTTAATACGGTGAATGTTGATTTTAAAGACGGCCAACTGATTGAAATTGAAGGCAGTGAAAAAACTTGGGACACGCAATTAGTGTTGTTATCTATGGGCTTTGTCTCACCAGAGCATTATTTGAGTGATGATGCTGATATTGAGCTTGATGCCCGTGGCAACTACCAAGCTGCTTATGGTGAATACACCACCTCTCAAAAGGGCGTATTTACTGCTGGAGATTGCCGTCGTGGCCAATCATTAGTAGTGTGGGCAATTCATGAAGGCCGTGGTGTTGCCGAGAAAGTCGATCAATATTTAACAAATCATTAGCTTATTAGACTTAGTTTTCTAATCTTATACCCCTATTTATATCCCCTAAGGGGTAGTCAAAAATACCACTAATAAAGGGTGGTATTTCTTACATTCCAAGTATAATTTGTCCCGTTCACATCTTCTTTTTTTAAGATCAGAAGATTTATTAAATATACTGGAGAAATAAAATGGCAAAAGAGCTATACAACACCCCCAACCTCGATGAGTTGGAAAATGGTCCATGGCCTTCGTTTGTAACCGGCCTTAAAAGATTAGCTCAAGATGATCACGCAGGTGCTAGCATGGTGCGCGACGTTTTAGCAACATTAGAAACATCATACGTAACTAAAAAAGGTTACTGGAAAGGTGGCACCGTTGGTGTTATCGGTTATGGTGGTGGTGTAATTCCACGCTTCAATGAGCTTAAAGATGAAAACGGCGACTACAAATTTAAAGATGCAGCTGAGTTCCATACATTAAGAATTCAACCGCCAGCAGGTATGCACTACACATCAGATCTTTTAAGAACTATGTGTGATACATTTGTTGATAACGGCGGCTCTGGCTTGATTGCATTTCATGGTCAGTCTGGCGACATTATGTTCCAAGGCGCAACTGAAGAAACAACACAAACTATTTTCAACGAGCTTAACGAGATCGGTTTTGATATGGGTGGTGCAGGTCCTGCAGTACGTACGGGCATGTCATGTGTTGGTGCAGCACGTTGTGAAATGTCAAACACTAACGAATCAGCAGCATTACGCACATTAGTAAACGCATTCCTAGATGATATGCACCGTCCAGCGTTACCATACAAAATGAAATTTAAGGTTTCAGGTTGTGCTAACGACTGTATGAACTCAATTGAGCGTTCAGACTTTGCAACGATTGGTACTTGGAGAGATGATATTAAAATCAACCAAGACTTATGGAAAGCAATGGTTGCAGACAAAGGTATGGATTACGTTGTTGACAACATTACTTCTCGTTGCCCTACGCAATGTATGAAAGTTGAAAGCGACACTTCATTAACAATCGATAACAAAAACTGTGTTAAATGTATGCATTGTTTAAATGTAACTTCACCATTGACACATAAGTACATCACAAAAGACATGCCTACTGAAGCTATCTTAGCGACTGGCGATGACAAAGGTGTAACGATTTGTATGGGCGGTAAGCGCACATTGAAGATCGGTGACTTATTCGGTACAGTTGTTGTTCCATTTATGAAGCTTGAGTCAGAAGACGACTACGAAGCAATTGAAGAATTAGCAGGCGAAGTGATTGACTTCTTTGCTGAGAACGCACTAGAGCATGAGCGTACAGGTGAAATGATCGAGCGTATCGGTATTGTGAACTTTATGGAAGGCATTGGCTTAGACGTTAATCCTAACATGGTTGATTCACCACGTTACATGTCATATGTACGTATGGACAAGTGGGACGAAGAAGCGGTTAAGTGGTTCGAAAACAAAGCCGAAGCAAACGCATAACACGCACTGAAATTTAAATAACAATTTTTAGGGCGAAGCTTCCTTCGCCCAATACTATATATTAGGAGAAATACTATGGCTGAAGCACCAAGAATGCCTATCGAATCTGGCTGTCCAGACCCTATCCAATACATGCACCCAACAATGCGTCGTAACTACGGCCAATGGGCTTATCATGATCGTCCACGTCCAGGTGTATTACACCACACTTCAAAGCATAATGAAGAAATTTGGACTGTTCGTGCTGGTACACAGAGACAAATGGATGTCTACACAATTAAAAAATTATGTGACATTTCTGATGAATTTGGCGACGGTTTCATGCGTTTTACTATTCGTTCAAACATTGAATTTATGGTTGATGCAGAATCTAAAGTTGAACCATTAATTAAAGCTTTACAAGACGCTGGTTTCCCAGTTGGCGGTACAGGCCCAACTGTGTCAATGATTTCACACACTCAAGGCTGGTTACATTGTGGTATTCCAGGTACAGATGCATCCGGTGTTGTAAAAGCACTGATGGATGATATATACGAAGAATTCCAAAAATCAGAAATGCCTAACCGTGTACACATGACGACTTCATGTTGTCAGATTAACTGTGGTGGTCACGGTGATATCGCGATTAACATTCAGCATACTAAGCCACCTAAGATCAACCACGATCTAGTCGCTAACGTTTGTGAGCGTCCTACAGTTGTAGCGCGTTGTCCAGTAGCAGCGATTCGTCCTGCAATGGTTAACGGCAAGCCAACATTAGAAGTTGATGAGAAGAAATGTATCTGTTGTGGTGCATGTTTCCCACCATGTCCTCCAATGCAAATTAACGATCCTGAACATTCAAAGATCGCTATTTGGATCGGTGGTAAACACTCTAATGCACGTTCTAAGCCTTCATTCCAGAAGCTTGTAGCGGCAGGCCTGCCAAACAACCCGCCAAGATGGCCGGAAGTTGGTGCTGTTGTTAAGAAAATTTTAGCAGTGTACAAAGGTGATGCTCGCGACTGGGAAAGAGTAGGCGAGTGGGTTGAGCGTATTGGCTGGCCAGCATTCTTTGAAAAGACTGGACTACCGTTTACTAAGTTCCATGTTTCTGACTGGAAAGGTACACGTCACCAGTTAAATTCATCTGCTTACATTCGTTTCTAAAGGTTAGTTAAATGAAATTTTCTATTCAAATTAACGAGGGCCCGTATCAGCACCAAGCGTCTGATTCAGCGTACCAATTTGCCAAAGCGGCGATAGCAGCAGGCCATGAAATTTTTCGTGTGTTCTTCTATCATGATGGTGTTAATAACGCATCACGCTTTACCATGCCACCAGAAGACGACCGTAACGTTGTAAATCAATGGGCTGAGTTAGACATTAAAAACGCCGATGGTGAGCCTGAGCTTGTCGTTTGTATTGCAGCAGCACTTCGACGCGGTATGCTTGATGAGTCTGAAGCAAAGAAGAATGGTATTGAAGGTAATAATATCCATCCAGCGTTCCGTATTTCGGGTTTAGGTCAATTGATCGAAGCCGGTATTCAGTCGGATCGTTTAGTGGTATTTGGAGACTAAGATGGCAATAAAGAAATTTATGTATTTAAATCGTAAGGCTTCTTACGGTACAGCATATGCAATCGAGTCATTGGAAGTGGTATTAATTGCCGCTGCTTTTGATCAAGATGTATCTTTAGCTTTTATCGATGATGGTGTTTACCAAATCGTTGAAGGCCAAAATACTGATGGTATTGGCATGAAAAACTTTTCTAAAACATTCCATGCTTTAGGTGATTACGATATTAACAAATTGTATGTCTCAGCTGAATCTTTAGAAGAGAGGGGCTTAACCGCTGACGATCTAATGCCTTTAGTGTATGAAGACGAAGATGATGATTGGGAAGAAAAACCAAGTGTCAAAATTGTTTCAAATGCTGAGCTTACTAAAATTATGTCTGATCAAGACGTATGTTTAAGTTTTTAAGGGAGGTTGACTATGTTACATACAGTAAATAAATCATCTTTCGAGCGTAATTCATTACAGTCTTGTTTAAATACAATTGATGACACGAGTGTTATTTTATTGATTGAAGACGGTGTAATTAGTGCTGCGAAAAACGCCAACTCACCAATGCTTGCAGATCTTGCCACTCAAGGCAGAGTCTACGCATTGCAAGGTGATGTTGATGCGAGAGGAATTTCAACAAAAGTTGCAGATAATATCAAATTAGTTGATTATGCAGGTTTTGTTGATTTAGTTGTTGAACATGGAACTGCGGTTTCTTGGGTTTAACGTAATTTATATATAGGAGTAGAACGATGGCTGATATTTTAGGCGCAGAAGTAGATGAAGAAGGTTTCTTATTAAACCTTAAAGATTGGACAAAAGAAATTGCTATTGAAATGGCAAAAAGTGATGATATTGATTTAGCAGACGAAAATGCTGATCTTTATCATGAACGTTGGGATGTTCTTAATCTTTTGCGTGATTATTTTGAAGAATACCAAATTGCACCTGCAGTACGCGTATTGACAAAAGCAGTTGGTAAAAAACTTGGTAAAGATAAAGGCAGCTCTAAGTATCTTTATACTTTATTCCCTTATGGTCCTGGTAAGCAAGGTTGTAAGTTCGCCGGCCTTCCAAAGCCTACAGGTTGTATCTAAACAATACAAGCTCTAAAAGCACCTGCATTGTCGGGTGCTTTTTTACATTACATTATATTACATTTATTTTGAGAGGAATATGTCTGCAATAAGCATTATTTTTACGGCTTTATTTTATTTATCTTTAGCTGTTTTCCTAATTGGAATGGCGAGAAAAATTTACCAATATACGGTTACTCCCGCCCCTCTTAAAATTCCGACTGCACCAACTCCATTAACACAAACAGGTGTGGTTATGCGCATGGCACGCGAAGTTGTCTTATTTGAAAGTTTATTCAAAGCTAACAAGTGGACCTGGCTATTTGGCTGGTTGTTCCACGTTGGTCTATTACTAGTCCTGATTCGTCATGCACGCTATTTTTGGCCAGGTGATTTACCTGAAATATTTTTATTGGTTCAACCCTTTAAATACGCAGCCTTTGCGATGGTGATTGGTCTGATTGGCTTGATGGGCCGTCGTATTTTCGTTGAACGTATTCGTTACATCTCAGCACCTTCGGATTACTTGATGTTGATTATGTTGTTAATTATTGGTATTAGTGGTGCGGTCATGACCTTTACCAGTAACCACACTGATGTAATCATGGTGAAAGAGTTTGCTTCAGGTTTAATTACCTTTAGTTGGGCAGATTTACCGACTGAAGTTCATTTCCTAGTCCATCTTTTCTTAGTATTCGTATTAATGGCAATTTTCCCAATTTCAAAATTATTACACGTGCCAGGTATATTCTTTAGCCCGACACGAAACCAGGTAGATGATGCACGTAAGAAACGTCATATCTCTCCTTGGGCGCTAAAGCAAGAGCAAGAGCACGTAGTAAAATTAGATGAAGCACTAGGCAAGGACGAATAACATGGCTGCTAAAGAATTTGATATCCCAGTTTTACCGACATATTTAGAAATTCCTGAAATTAAGGAAGGTGTTATGGAGGGTGATGGCCCGTTCAAGTCATCTGAACAATTTCAGAATCCACTCGGCTTCCCAGGCGAGAAAGTAGATAACTGGCAAGAAGTTGCGATTGAGAAAATGGGCGAACTTAAGTCTAAGTATCGTTCAGTGCAAGTCTTTTTAGATTCTTGTGTGAAGTGCGGCGCTTGTACTGATAAGTGTCATTACTTCTTAGGCTCATCTGATCCAAAAAACATGCCGGTTGCACGCCAAGATTTATTTAGAAGTGTGTATCGTCGTCATTTTACTTTTGCAGGCAAACATTTCCCTAAATTGGTTGGTGCTAAAGAACTTGACGATGAAATGCTGGATGATTGGTATAACTACTTCCATCAGTGTTCACAGTGTCGTCGTTGTTCGGTATTCTGCCCATACGGCATTGATACAGCAGAAATTTCAATGGCTGCTCGTGAAGTATTAGACGCGGTTGGTGTTGGACAAAAATATTGTAACCAGATTTTAGGCAAGGCGATTACCATTGGTAATAACCTTGGCTTACCTGAGCCAGCATTACGTGACACATTGCTCGACCTTGAAGAAGAGATTGAAGAAGAAACCGGTATTGCAGTTAAGTACCCACTCGATGTTAAGGGTGCAGAGATTTTACTCATTACCCCATCAGCAGACTTTTTTGCTGAGCCACATATTGACGGCCTAATCGGCTATGGTAAAGTTTTTCATGAAGACGGTGTTAGCTGGACCATGAGTTCATATGCCTCTGAAGGCGCAAACTTTGGTATGTTTATTGGCTCGTATGACATTATGCGTAAAGCAGCATTACGTATTCGTAAGGCAGCCTTGGATTTAGAAGTATCTCGTGTGATGGTCGGTGAGTGTGGTCATGCTTGGCGAGTGGCTTATAGTTTCTGGAACACTTTAACTGGTGTTGGTGCAGGTGCAACAGACGAATATGCCTTGAAATTACAAAACCAATTAGATTCTCGTTACCCACAACCACAGCACATTATTGAATACACACACGATTTAATCCAACGCGGTAAGTTGAAGTTTGATAAATCTGAAAACGATGATCGTAATGTGACTTTCCATGACTCTTGTAACGTTGCACGAGCCACGAATATGGGCGGCATTCCAAATGGTCAGTTTATCTTGCCACGTGAAGTTATCAAGGCGGTTTGTAACAACTATGTTGATATGGAACGCTCTACGATTAAAGAATCAACGTTTTGTTGTGGCGGCGGCGGCGGCTTGTTAACAGATGATTTAATGGAGATTCGTATTAAGGGTGCAATGCCAAGAATGCAAGCTTTAAAAGAAGTAGAAAAGACAGACGGTGTGAATACATTGGTTGCAATTTGTGCCATTTGTAAATCACAGTTTTCTAAAGTTTTACCAAAATTTGATTTTGATCCATACATGATTGTTAGTGCTCACCAATTGGTGAGTGAGGCAATCATTATGGAGAAACCACAAACAGACGATTCAGTAACGCAAGAAGCTGAAGAAGTAACAGAATAATAGTTAAGGAGAATTGATATGCAAAAGAATCCATACGGACAAAATTATAAAGGCGACAACCACACATTCAGAATGTTTAAAGATGAAGGTGATGAGATGGGCACAGTACCATGGAACCAAAAGATTTTCCAAAATGACACGACTTATAAGTGTCCAACTTACGTTGCACAAACACCACCTTGCCAGGGTTCATGCCCATCAGGCCACAATATTCGTGGTTGGTTAGATATTGTTCGTGGCATGGAAAAACCACCGGGTGATATGTCATGGCAAGAGTACGCATTTAAGCGTTCTACAGATGCAAACCCATTCCCATCAATCATGGGTCGTGTTTGTCCTGCACCTTGTGAAGATGGTTGTAACCGTAACGAAGTAGAAGATACCATTGGTATTAATGCGGTTGAGCAATTCATTGGTGATAACGCCAAGGAAGAAGGTTTCAAGTTTGATGTAAATGCTGAACCTACTGGTAAAAAAGTAGCGATTATTGGTGGTGGTTGTGGCGGATTAACTGCTGCATTGCAATTGCGTAAGCAAGGCCACGCAGTTACTGTATTTGAAAAATACGAAAAATTAGGCGGCATGATGATGTACGGTATTCCTGATTATCGTGTGCCACGCGACGTATTGCAGTACGAGATTGACCGTATTTTAGAAACGGGCGTTGAAACTAAAATGAACACCAAAGTAGGTGTTGATGTCACTATTGAAGAATTAGAAAAAGAATACGATGCGGTTTTATTTGCCTTAGGTGCAATGGCCGGTCGTTCATTACCAATTCCAGGTGGTGATGCAACAAACTGTGTATCAGGTGTTGCTTTCCTTGAAGCTTATAACCAAGGTCGTTTACAACATATTACTGGCAAAGTAATTTGTATTGGTGGTGGTGATACTTCTATTGACGTTGTATCCGTAGCTCGTCGTTTAGGTAATATTGATAACGTCCCTGATAAAGATCGCCCTGAGCATATCATCTTTAATGATACGGCGCATGACGTGGTTGATACTTCTAAGCGCCTAGGTGCCGATGTATTATTAACAACTCGCTCTACGATTGAGAACATGCCAGCAGCACAAGAAGAAATTGACGATGCAAATCGTGAAGGTGTTGAAATTGAAGGTCAATTAAGCCCAATCGAAGTTATTAAGGGTGAAGATGGTCGTGCAACTGCATTGCGTTTTGTACGCTTAGAAGATGACGGCTCTACAGTAATTGAAGGTTCTGAGTTTGATGTTGAATGTGAATTAATCGTTCCAGCGATTGGTCAAGGTGTTGATTCTGAAGGTATTGATGGCTCATTCTTTAATGAGCGTGGCTTTATTGATGCTGACAGAAACTACCAAGTGCCTAACAAGCCTGGCTTCTTTGTTTGTGGTGATGTGGTTCGTCCACACTTATTAACCACTGCGATTGGCCAAGCTGGTATTGTTGCAGAAAGTATTGGTGATTACCTTACTGGTAAAGATCAATCAGCTCGCCCTAAGGTCGACGTACATTATTTTGACTTAATGGAAAAACTTAACGAGTGGGATCTTGCACCATCTGAAGATTACGATTCAACTGGTACACCAGGTGAGGCTACAGATACAGCTGATTACGCAGTTCATAACTATGAAGATCGTTCGTTTGCTTCTATCATTCCTCATACTGAGTTATTCTTAGGTCATTTTGATGAAGAGGCTCGTAATGCTCGTAATCATAAATTGGTTGATGTTGATAACGTATTAGGTAACTTTGATGAGCGCTTAATTGGTTACACCGAAGAAGAAGCACAAAAAGAAGCAGGTCGTTGTATGTCTTGTGGCTTGTGTTTTGAGTGTGATAACTGTGTGATGTACTGCCCTCAAGATGCGGTATTCAAGGTTAAGAAAGATCAAGCAACGCTCGGTCGTTATGTTGATACTGACTACGATAAGTGTGTTGGTTGTCATATTTGTGCCGATGTTTGTCCGACTCTATCCAGAAGTTCAGGCCTTAAATTTAGAGTATCTTCCAGGGCTTTACGCC
>OFBC01000127.1_pt1 | contig 11044 bp, 10 predicted proteins | sample 1520411 | NCBI WGS metagenome assembly OFBC01 (sample SAMEA3696446, study PRJEB22514) | metagenome | biome: water; feature: marine; material: hydrothermal vent | place: Pacific Ocean | collected 2014-08-12 | depth 1521 m
CTTTTTTTATGTTCAATATATCTCTCCATTTATAAATCATATTGCGACGAATACCCAAATCTCTTGCAAGTTGTGCTATACAAGTATCTGGTTGGCTTACTAAATGCAAGGCTTGTAGTTTAAACTCTTTGGTAAATTTTTGTTGAGTTTTTGGATCTTGTTCTATTTGTGTGATGATTTTTTCAATATTGTTATTAAGTGGCTTAAAATCAAAAAGGTGTTTGCTATTTTGTAAAAGTTTTGTAATTTGCTGTTTATTTTTGATACCTACATTTAGATCTTTTAAAAGATCATCAAAAATATTTCTTATAGATTTGTCTTGTAATAAAGTTTTTATATCAATTTTATTATCAACACTTAAAGATTCTATCTTATGTTTTGCTGATATATCTAGTTTTGGTGATAGAAGATTTAGTAGTGTTGCTGTATTGATATTCATAGGTTTATTTATATAAAATATTGTTGTAGTTGATCTTTAGAATCAAATTTTTGCCCTTGAAGTTGATAATCGGTAAAATCTACTGTATAAAGCTTATCTTTTTGAGTTCTAGCATAAGTAATAATAATATTTGTTGCTAGTTGTTTATCTGAAATAGTTGCTGTTTTATCAAATAAACAAAACGGTCCACTTGCATCTAAAACTCTTGCTCTTAGATATTTGTCGCTTGTGGTATTTTTTAGTTTTTCATTATCATCTTTATCTCTTCCAATAATAAGTTTAGCACCATCTGGCAATCTTAAATGTCGTCCTGCTTTTAGTGTATCTATATCGTTTTTGTCCATAGTTGTATATTTTGTAAAATCTCTTAGTCTATCGCTAAATTTCTCTTCCGTTAGCAAACAACCACCAGCAGGTGGTTCAAAATCTTTTAACCCTATCTCTTTTGCAAGTTGTAGTTGTCTTGATCTGCTTCTACCACTTATATCTAATAGTTTCTCTCTATTGATCCACCCTTCTCTTTCTGGTTTGGTTGGTGCTAAAAGTTTAGCACAAAGAGGTCGCACTATAAGATCATCATGCTCACTTAGTTTTTGCACTTGTATCATAGCATCTTTTCTTTGACTCATAGGTCTTTGCCCTACAACCTCTCCACTTATCATAAATGCCGCATCATATTTTTTAAGAAGATCTGCTGTATATCTAAACATAAATCCATGACAATCGATACATGGATTAAAATTCTTACCATATCCATATTTTGGATCAAAAAGCACTTCATCTAAATATTCATCTCTTAGATCTAAAATCTCAAGTTTGGCACCTATTTGTTCACACATAAATTTCATATGTTCATCTCTGCTTGTTGTTGCACCAAATCCTGTATTTACATTTATGGCAATCACTTCTATACCTTGATCAATAATAAGCTTCATCGCTAAAACTGAATCTAATCCTCCGCTAAATAATGCTAATGCTTTCATATTCTTCCTTATTTTATAAGCTCTTTTGGATTTATAAATTTACCATTTTTAGTAGCTTGAAACATAAGAGTATCACTTACCCTACCCACTACAAAACCTTTTTTTATCCATTTGCCTACCCTTAAAGTTGGTGCAATTCTATCCAAATTTGAATAGATTGTGCTTAAATTGTTTGAGTGTTGCACAATAACGACATTTGATAAGATTCCTTGGTTTTGTTTTACATATACAATTTTCCCTGATAAAATATTATAAACTTTGCTATTTGGTCGCTTAGGCTTCATAGTTAAAGCTTCATTAAATAGCTCTATTTTATATACAGGATCATAGTATTTACCAAATTTTTTTACTATTGTATATGATTTTAAAGGAGCTATTGTTTTTCTACCTTTATATTTGGCTATTTTGATACCTCTAGTAGATGAGCCTATATTTTTTACTTTGATATTGATAGCTTTGTCTAATATTTTACGATCTTTTGAGATTTTGATCTCTTTATTTTGTAATGGTCTTGATCGTTTTTTCTTTTTAGCTTTTATTTTAAGTTGCTCTTTTAGTTTTGCTAATCTTGATTTTCTTTGTTGCTCTTTTTGTTTTTGCTCTTTTGCTCTTTTCTCTTTTTTTATTGTTTGGATTTTAAGAATATGTAAATTACTAAGTATATCTTGAATATGGTTTTGTTGATCGATAATCTTTTGTAGTTGTTTTTGATATTTTTTATGTTGTTGTGATAAAAGTTTGATAGTTTTTGCTTTGGTTTTTTTTAGTTGTTTAAGTTTTATTTTTTTACCCTCTTGCTCTTTAATATATTGAGCTAGTTGTATCATTTTGTTTTCATTGTTTCTTGTTGTTGTAATTAACTCTAAATAGTTTAGATTTAGTTGTAGGATATTGTCTTTTGATTGCTCAAGTAGTAGTGTATAAACCTCTTTATCTATAACCTCTTGTTGATCTGATTTTTTAGCTAAAGGGATTGCTAAAGATGCACTATACTTATCTATAACTTCATCTACAATATTTTCTTGTATAGATTTTGTTTGTTGTTTTATCTTTATAGTGTTTTTTTTCAGCTCTATTACATCAGATTTGACTTTTTGTAATTTTAATTTATTCAAAAAAATAGTATTGATTAAAGTTTCCTCTTCATGCTCTAATTTTTCATATTCTTCTTCATTTTTAGCTATAGAATCAGCAAGAAGTTTTATTTTTGTTGCAGTATGTTTTTTTATAACAGAGGTATTTTTTAAACTCTTTTTATTATTTTTTATTTTTTTATCTATTGTTTTTGTCGATCCATAAAATGTGGTTATTAATAAAATAGATAAAAGTATTACTCTAAACACAAACTACCTCATTGCTATTTTTTAGTTTGATATTTTATCAAAACACCAACTATAGATAGTGTCGATACTATCAAAGATAATCCAGCTATAAAAATATAGTTTATCACTACTATTTTATGTTGCGAAAAGATAGATAAAAACTCTTCAGAAAAAAACATAGTGATATTTTTTTGAATAAAAAATAAAGTAGCAATAGTTAAAATAATAGATAACAATGCACTAATAAACGATACTTGAATAATAGGTTTAGCACTATAAGTTAGACTTCCTCCATGGTATCTTACTATCTCTATTCGCTCTTTATGTTCATAAAACCAAATTGAGATCTGTTTTGATAAAAATAAAATCACAAAAATTAAAAACAAACCAAATACTATTTTTACTAACTGTTGCGAAAAGTTAAGCAATGCATAGATTTTATTGTGATTGGAAGCAAAAGTTTCCACTCTTTTGATAGTTTTAAACTCTTTTAGTTGCTTTTGTATTAGATTTAACTCCGAATAACTTGGGTATTGAGTTAGATATATTTTATAAAAAAATGGTAGTTTTTGTTGTAAAAGTTTAAAAGAAGTTTTTGATAATTGTTTTTTTATATTTGTTAAAATATCATCTCTGCTGATACTTTTTATATCTTTTACCTCTATATCTGCTAGTTTGGTAATATCATCCTTATTTAAAGGCACTCTTGATACAACAAGTATAGAGTAATCGTTGATAATCTCTTGTTTGTAGTTATTGACAAGATTATTGACACTAAGATATGCCGATAAACTCATAAGCAATAAAAATAGTGGCAAAGTAAAAGCGAAAATACTTTTAAGATACTTCATATATCACTCCGTCATTAATAGATAGTTGCCTATAATAAAGTCCAAAATTTGAAGGTATTTTGTGAGTTACTACTACAACTGTTATACCTAATTGTTCATTGGCACCTCTTAGAAGATTCCATATTACATTTGCTGAGTAATCATCAAGATTTCCTGTAGGCTCATCAGCTAGTATAATTCTTGGATTGTGTGCTAAAGCTCTAGCAACTGCAACTCTTTGTTGCTCACCTCCACTTAGTTGTGGTGGATAATATCCCAATCTATTTTTTAGCTTTACATGATTTAGAAGTTTATGCACTTGTTGCATAGATTGTTCATATTTGTAACCATTGATTTTAAGTGGCAACATAATATTCTCTTCGATTGTATAGTCTTGAATAAGCTTATAATCTTGAAAAACAATCCCTATATTTTTTCTTAGATTTTGTAAGTTTTTATTGTTTATGTTTTTTAAATCTGTTTTATTTACCAATAATGCACCAGCATTTAGTGGTATTTGCCCATATAGAGATTTAAGAAGTGTAGATTTACCACTTCCACTTGATCCAGATATAAATATAAACTCGCCATTTTTTATATTAAAATTACCATTTTCTATAATATTGTGTTTACTATCATAAGATAGATATAAATTTTTAGCTAATATCAAAAATCACCTCTTTGATCAGATTGTGTGCTTTGTAGTTTGCACTTGTTGGTAATGGCAAACCTTGATAATATGATAGTTTGCCATCTTGGACTAAAATATATTTTGTTACAGGTTTATTAAAACTACCAAAAGTTAGTTTAATCAATCCATTTGATTTATCTGTAATATATCTATATTCAAAATGTATAAAAAAATCTTTTTTAACCATAGGTTTGTTTGGTAAAGTTAGATTTTCCAATGAAATTATCTTGTTTTCAAAATTAAAATCGTATTGATTTTTAATTTTGGCATCTTTGGTAGTTGAAGTAAATATCACATCCCATATATCTTTGCCTTGCTTTTTCCATCTTGTTTCATATTTGCTTGTGATATCAATATCTTGATTTTTGATAATTTTAGTTGGGGTATTGGCAAAATGTTTTATCAACTCTTGTGTATATTCAAAATATTTTATGCTATCTGTTCGTAGTTCTAAAGTTCCATTTGGTTTTAAAACTCTAAGTGATTCATTGATAAATTCATCACTTAGAACTCGTCTGTGCGGTTTTTTATCCCAAGGCACAGGAAAATGAACAAATATTCTTTGCACACTATTTGAATCTAAAAACTCCAAAAACAATCTAGCATCATAATTGACAGCGATAATATTTGTAATATTTTGCAATTTGACTTGTTTTAGCATCTGTTCAATAGATGGTGTATGTATCTCAAGTCCAATAATAAGTTTATCTGGATTTTGCAAAGCTTGATATATTAGATGTCGCCCACTTCCAAATCCCACTTCTATATATATATCTTTTGTGGTGCTAAAACTATGGACAAAATACTCTATATCTTTTAGATACTCTTTTTTAGGCTCTAGTTTTTTTGTTTTAGGTTGTGTATTTGAAAACAAAATATTAGCACCACATAAATTAGCATAACTATTTAAAGCTTTTTGTGCCAAACTTACAGGCGATACTCTAGTAGATGTATCTATTTTGAGTAGTTTATTATTATCTTTATTTTTTAAAGTTAATAAAAACTCTTTATTATCTGTTTTGACAGCAATTTTAGATTCTAATGGATGATGTGCTACAAAATCAAACTCTACACCATCATAAATAGTTGGTGTAGATATCTGTTTATGATCACTTAGTAGTAGATGGGGCATTTTCTTTTGGATCTACTTGTGGTATGATTAATGTTGCTTCTTTTGTTTTTTGAGATACTAAACCAAACTCATCAACAGCTTCAATAGAGTATTCGTAAGTTATACCTCTTATAATATCTCTATCCTCAAATCTAAGCTCTTTGGTATTTTTGATTTTAGAAGTTGCTCTATCAAAAAAACTTTTTCTTACTGTTTTGTATATATTGTATGATACAGCTCTACTATCTCCTGGTTGCCAATTTAAGATAGCTTTTCTATCTTGGATTTGTGCTAATGTGATGACAGGTTTAGCTGGTTTTTCAAGTGTTTTTCCAATAATAGATAGTGTATTTTTAGGACTTTCTAAATTATCTTTATCAACGGTAGTTATTTTGTAATATTCTGTTTTACCATCTTGATTTATTACATCATCAAAAGTGTTATCATCTTTTTTTGCTTTTGAGATAAGCTCATAATATCCATGTTCGCTACTACTTCTGTATATTTTGAAATATTGTAGATCATCCATTTTAACTCTTAATTTCCAAGTTACTCTTATTTTTCTTGGAAGATTTGATGTTGCATCAATCTCTAAAGATGGATTTGGTAAAGCTTTTGTTGTTGCAGTAACTACAACGCTTGGTAATGTTTTGATATTGTCGTAAGTTTCAGCTATTATTCTATAAGAATAAGTTGCCCCATTTGGTAAGTTTCTATTGATATACTCTACATTTAGTCTATGTTTGATAGTTGCGATATCTCTCCATTTTGGATCTTTTAAAGTGCTTCTTTGGATAATATATCTATTGATTCTACTATTTGGATGTGGTCTCCATACGATTTTGATCTGTTTTGGAAGATCACTAATAGCTTCTACAAAAGATATAGGCTCAGGTAAAGGTAAAGTAGTAATAGGATTTGTTTGTGTTGGTCTTGATTCTTGGTTGTTGTAAGCTACTGTTGCAATAGCATAGATATATTGTGTATCTGGTTTAAGATCGGCATCTAAATAGTGCGAAGCATAGCTACCTTTGATAAAGGCTACTTTTTTAAAACTTGTAGCATCTTTTGATACTTCTGCTCTATATAGATAATAACCTTTGATTTTAGGAGATTTTACCCTTTGCCATTCAAAAGCTATACTGGTTATATCAGATATATATTTAAAACTATCTAACGAAACTTGCGGTAGATTTTCATCTATTTTTGGCTTGGCATTTTGATCGGGTAGATTGTTTACACTACAACCACTAAAGCTGATTAAACCTATCAATAATATAAGTTGGGCTAATTTTTTCATTTATAACTTCCGTATTAAAATTTTCTTTACATAAACTTATCATATCATCAGGCATATCTACTTTAAAACTCATATTTTTATGAGTAGTAGGATGTGTTAGATATAGATTATAAGCATGTAAATATACTCTGTCTATTTTATCTTTTTTACCCTTAAAACCATATAATATATCTCCTAAGATATGTCTATTTATAGATTCTAAATGAACTCTTATTTGATGAGTTCTACCTGTAAATAGTTTGGCAGCTATAAGTTCTATTTTTGTTGTCGGATTTTCTATAAGTTTTATAAATGTTGTTTTTGCCCATTTTCCATTGGTGATTACTGCTTGTTTGAGTCTATTGTTTGGGTTTCTCCCTATTGGTTTTTCTATTGTTGTATCATCTTTTAAAGCTAAATCTATCAAAGCTAAATAGTATCTTCCCATTGTTTTATCTTGTAGTTGTTGTGATAATATAGTATGAGCAGTATCTGTTTTGGCAACTACCATCAATCCACTTGTGCCTTTATCAAGTCTATGCACAATCCCATGCCTTTGCTCTCCACTTATAGTAGATAAAGAGATATTTTTAGATTTGAGCCAATCAACAAGTGTAGCTTCTTTGACACTTGGAGCATCATGCACAACTAAACCTGATGGTTTGTTGATAACAAGTATATCATCATCTTCATAAACAATCTGCACATCAAAATCTACTGTTTTTGCTTCTAAAGATGGTGGTGCCGGAAAATCTATATTGATTTGTTGATCGATATTTAGTTTATAACTTGTTTTAGTTATAGTTTTACCATTGACTTGAACAAACCCTTTTTTGATTAGTTGTTCTATTTGATTTCTACTTTGATTGAGTTGTGTTGTTAGAAATTTATCTATTCTTGTTTGTTGATCTACAATAATTGTTTTATTCATATTATGCTATTATCTCTTTATGTTTTTATTTGATAAAAGAATTATATCACATTTTGATTTTGAACTTATAATATTTATACTACCAATGATATATTTATCACATCATTTAATAGGTGAGATAAATCTAACCTTAGCAAATAAGCAGTTGGTTTACTTTAGTATTGCATCTGTTCTTTTTGTAGTTGTATTTTTATTTCCATTTAGAAAGTTTGCTAGAGTGATACCTATTTTGTATTGGTTGGGGATTGTTCTTTTAATAGGTGTTGAGTTTTTTGGAATATCTATTTTGGGTGCAAAAAGATGGCTTCAGTTACCATTTTTACATATGACAATTCAGCCTTCTGAGTTGATAAAACCAGCTTTTTTATTGATGTTGGCATATCTGATTCAACAAAAACCACCACCTGAAACAGGATATAAAATAAAAGATTTTTTATATTTTTCATTTTATATTGTATTGCCATTTATTTTAATAGCAAAAGAACCAGATTTAGGAACGGCATTAATATTGCTTCTTACAGGTTATGGAATACTTTTAATTGTTGGTATTGACAAAAAGATTATTATTACTATTGTGCTTGTTTTATCAGTTTCATCGCCTTTGATATATACATATTTAATCAAAGATTATCAAAAAAAACGGATCACTGATTTTATGAGTAAAAAACCAAGTTACCATGTGCAACAATCTATTATTGCTATAGGATCAGGTGGATTATATGGTAAAGATGTGCAAGAGGCTACACAAACACATCTAAAATTTTTACCTATTGCTACAAGTGATTTTATATTTGCTTCATTTGTGGAGCGGTATGGATTTATAGGTTCGCTTGTTTTGATATTGCTGTATCTAGCAACGATTATCCATCTTTTACTTTTGAATTATTATTTTAAAAATGATTATCTTATACGGGTATTTGCATCTGGAGTTGGGTTGCTTATCTTTTTAAATATGAGTGTAAATATTTTGATGGTAATAGGTTTTGCTCCAGTAGTTGGGTTGCCATTGCCTATGTTTAGTTATGGTGGAAGTTCATTTTTGACATTTATAGTGATTATCGCTATTTTGGAAAATCTTTTGGCTTTTAGATTTTTAAACTCTTATGATTTTATAAAAAAAATGTAATTCTAAAGATTATTTTGATAAAATAGCACTATGGTAGTAGATAATAAAACATTAACTTTTCATATTAACAATTTCGCATACACTATAGATATAGGTCCAGACCTAAATGGAGAAGTTCAAGAGGAGATTACTAAGTTTTTAGACTTAGATAAAGAGATCTCCACAAAAGAGCTTCTTTTGGCATATCTTAGGCGAACTCATGAATTTATTGCCTTTAAAAAAGATGTTCAAACCCAAATACAAAGAGTAGATGAGTTTAATCAAACTAAAACATAATATGATCTTAAAAAAATCTTTTTCATTACTAGAGTTGATTTTTGTTATTATTGTTGTATCTATTCTTTCTAGTGTAGCAGTATCAAAATATAGCAACAGTATCCAAAAAGCAAATATTTTAAAACTACAAGCACAAGTAGCTTATATAAGGGAAAAAATAAATAGTAATATCATAGACCAAAGACTCAAAGCAAATATACCAATACTTGATAGTTTGGATAATAATGATAATGAATTATTTAATCTGATTATGAAACAACCTATAAAAGCAGTTTCAAACAAAGGTGGAAATTGGTCTAAAGATATGACAAATACCTACAAAGCTTGGATTAATAGTGATGAGTATGTAAAATTTGTTTATAATAGTGATGATTTTACTTTTGATTGTGATATAAAAGATAAATATTGTCAAGAGATGACACAATGAATTATTATAAAGTTGCCATCTTAAAATCTCCACTTGAGCCTTTGACATACCAAAGTGTTCAAGATATCAAAATAGGTCAAGAGGTATATGTCCAACTAGCTAGAAGAAAATCAGATCTTTTAGCAGTAGTAGTAGAAAAAGTTGATCAGCCATCTTTTAAGTGTTCAGATATTATCTCTGTAACAAATAGATATTATGATGATATGATGTTAGTAAGTGCAAAATTTATATCAGCATATTATATATGTAGTTTATCGGAAGCTTTGAGCATCTATACACCTTTTGATCAAACTTTGGATATAGAGGATAAGATAGATTATAATAGTGATAAAATTATGCTTTCTAATATCCAACAAAAACTATATAATTTTACTAAAAAAAATAGATTATCACTTTTGTTTAGTGCTACAGGTAGTGGTAAAACAGAGATATATATCAAATCTATGCTTGATACAGTATCTAAAAACAAACAAGTTGTGATGCTTATGCCAGAGATAGCATTAACTCCACAAATGCAAAAAAGATTAGAATTAGTTTTTGGAAATAGTGTTGCTATTTGGCATTCTAAAATAACAAAAAAAAGAAAAATTGAAATTTTACAGCAACTACAAAAAGGCAAGATAAATATTATAGCTGGAGCTAGATCGGCATTGTTTTTGCCATATAAAAATTTGGGATTGATTATTGTTGATGAGGAGCATGATGATTCTTATAAATCTGAACAAAAACCTAGACTCAATGCAAAAGATCTATCTTTATATATGGGTCAAAGATTTGATATTCAAGTGATCTTAGGATCAGCAACGCCATCTTTAAACTCATACTATAAAGTGCCTTATATTGTCAATACTCAAACATATTTTGATACAACAAAAGAGATATTGTTTGATGAACAAAATATAGGTTTAGATGATATGGTAGTTGATAATATAAAAGAGGTCTTAGCTAAAAACGAACAAGTTATTGTATTCTTGCCAACTAGGGCGAATTTTAAATATCAAATATGTAGTGACTGTGGTAAATCTTTAGAATGCCCTTTTTGTTCAGTAAGTCTTAGTTTGCATAAGGATCAAAATTCACTTCGTTGCCACTATTGTAACTATATACAACATTTAGTAAGTAATTGTCCTAGTTGTGGTGGATTGATCAAAAATTATAGGTTAGGAACAGCAGAGATAGCATCTCAACTAGAAAATATTTTTAACGATAAAATTGTAGCCAAATTTGATAGGGATAGTATCAAAACAAATGGACAGCTAAAAAAAATATTAAAAAAATTCAATGATAATAAAATTGATATTTTAGTAGGAACTCAGATGTTATCCAAAGGGCATGATTATCATAATGTTACTTTAGCGGTGATATTAGGAATAGATAGTGTTTTAAATATGACAAGTTATAGATCAAGAGAAAAAGCACTATCACTAGCTTTACAGATTTCAGGAAGAAGTGGAAGAAAAGGTCAAGGCAAAGTGATAATTCAGACTAAAAATAAAGATTTTTTTGAGAAATATATGCTAAAGCAAAGTTATCAAGATTTTTTAGATGATGAGTTAGAAAAAAGGGCAAATCTATATCCACCTGCTGTGAAATTGGCAAAAGTTGTATTTAGTCATAAAAATTATCAAC
>OFBC01000128.1_pt1 | contig 10981 bp, 9 predicted proteins | sample 1520411 | NCBI WGS metagenome assembly OFBC01 (sample SAMEA3696446, study PRJEB22514) | metagenome | biome: water; feature: marine; material: hydrothermal vent | place: Pacific Ocean | collected 2014-08-12 | depth 1521 m
CAAGCAGGTATTCCATACGTTTTTGCATAAGTTCTTCGCGTTGAACACAAAAATGTTTCCGGCAATCCACAGGGCCGTAAGAAAAAAATCTTCTCATGTGTTACTCCTGTTCTCCTATCATAATTTCTATCCAGTAGGGGGCAATTGATGAATTGGCCATTAACAGACTTAACTGCAAAAAGTCTAAATTATCGTTTTTAACAAATCAGAGCACCAAAAGTATTTGGTGCTCGACAGGATTGTTATCGCATAACCACTTAAAAACATTGAACTTTGAACGTTGAACATTGAACGAAGCCTGCAAAAATGGACTTTTTGCAGGCGAAGCATTAAAAGGAACTTAAATTATGCCCAAAAATAAAATTGATTTTCGTAACATCATTAAACTTTTTCAAAAAGCAGACAAACCTCTTGCGCGTAAAGATATTTATAAAGCTATCGCCTTTAAAAAACAGGATAAAAAAAAGATCAAGGCTATCTTAAATGAACTGGTCAAGCAGGGAAAGCTCATTCAAACAGGACGCACTTATTGTCTGGTAAATAAACTACCTATTATCAAGGGCAGATTTGAAATGCAAAAATCTGGCATCGCCTTTGTTCTGCCTGAAGATAAAAGGCGCAAAGACATCTATATTCATCCAGACAACTTTGCGGGGGCATGGCATGGCGATCTGGTACTTGTGGCAATTTTGCCACAAAAAAGAGGTAGAAGTCCTGAAGGTAGAGTAGTACGTATCCTGGACAGAGAGTTGCAGGAGTTGCCTGTCAAAGTTACAAAACAAATAGGCTTAAACATATACTTAACCCGCCCAACAGATTTAAAACATCCCTTTTCCTTACTCGTAGAAGTTTCAGAGCCAGATATGAGCCTGACACCGGGTGATATAATTATTGTCCGCCCTGTCAAACAACTGGAGCCAGCCCTCTGGTCTGCGTTTTTAGTACAAAAATTAGGCCCGGAAACAGAATTAGAAGTGCAAGAAAAATTGGTCAAAAAAAATCACCTCATTCCCACGGACTTTCCACATGCGGTACTGAAGGAACTTGAATATCTTCCTTCTTCTCCTCTGGAAAATGATTTCAAAGGCCGGGCTGACCTGACTCATCTTGATTTTGTAACAATTGACGGCGCAAAAGCCAGGGATTTTGACGATGCCATCTATGTAGAAAAACAAAATAATTCATTCAACCTCTATGTGGCCATTGCTGATGTCTCTCACTATGTAAACCTGGGATCAGCTCTGGACAGGGAAGCTCAGGCAAGGGGCAATTCTTATTATTTTCCCCTTTCTGTAGAACCCATGTTTCCGGAAAAGCTTTCCAATGGCCTGTGCAGTCTAAATCCACAGGTGAACAGATTGGTCATGGTTGCTGAAATGATCTTTTCTGCAAAAGGAGAACGGAAAAAAGCAAAATTTTATCCTGGTGTCATCAAAAGTAAAGCACGCCTCACTTACTCTCAGGTGTTTGAGGCAGTGGAACTTAATAACAAAGAAGCGCAAAAGGAAATTGCTCATCTTCTACCAATGCTCAAAAACGCTTCAAAACTGGCACATCTCCTTCTTCAAAAGAGAAAGCAGCGGGGCAGCATCGACTTTGACCTGCCTGAACCAGAGGTTCTTTTTAATATCCGGGACGCTCAATTACAGGTCAGGCCGCGGGTGAGAAACTTTGCTCACCAGATTATCGAAGAATTTATGATAGCAGCGAACGAAGCAGTGGCAGGTTTTCTGGAAGAACAGGGCATCCTGTTTCTCTATCGAGTTCACCCTGAACCAGATCAGGAAAAGCTGGATGCTTTATTTAAACTTCTGGCCACAACAGAACTTGGACCAAAACTGCCAAGAGAAAAAGACCCCAAAAGCTTACAAACTCTACTTAAGGAAGCCAGAAATACAGACCTGGAATTTCTGGTCAACCGATTGCTGCTCAGATCCATGATGCAGGCCAGATATTCTCCCATCAATGAAGGACATTTTGGCCTGGCCTCTACAAGCTATTGTCATTTTACCTCTCCCATCAGACGCTATGCGGATCTTGTGGTGCACAGGGCACTGAAAAAAGTCCTGAGCGCACAGATTCCAGCCAGACAAAAACCCAAAAAGTTAAAAAAATTAGGAGAATCATTAAGTGTCCTGGAACGCAAGGCCATGGAGGCAGAGCGGGAGATATTAAAAAGGGCAACTATTTTGAGCCTCAGAACAAGAATAGGAGAAAGTTTTACCGGTGTGATATCAGGGCTAACTGATTTTGGTTTCTGGGTAGAGCTGGAAGACGTCTTAGCAGATGGGCTGGTCAGGCTGTCCTCGCTTACTGATGACTATTACACATTCTGGCCTGAGCAACAAAAAATTATTGGACGCCGCACAGGCAAAACCTTTTCTCTGGGCCAGAAAATAGAGGTCATCCTGCAAAACGCCAGCCTGGACCGTCTGGAGTTAGAGCTTATAGTAGTTTAACTCGGCCTCATAACTATTTAAAATTACTGACACTATTCACTACAGGGCTAACGTATCTAATTTTAAAGACAAAACCCATTAAATGTAAGGACAGCAATCACTATTTGCCTCGTATGTTACACCTCATTCTTTCATAATTATTAATAGCGCTGTTCAGAAGCGTTCAAGCTCGTCTTGAATGATTGTGAACAGTAAAAAACATAAAGCCTCCGCTGCGTGGCAGACCGTTATTCGCCCTGGTGCCTTGAAACACCGTGGAACAGCATCGTGTCGCCACGCACTCCTGTCAGGTTTATCGAGACGAAACATTACACACCATTCGGTGCTATCCCTGTACGATATTGCAGTTGACTAAATTTAAGCCTGATGAACGAGTAAAAGTTCATGGATTCAGGTTATTCTTTTTTTCTTGATTTAAGTCAAGGCAATATTATAAAATTTTATATAAGTGTGCCTGAACCCATGAATCTTGCATCGTTTAATCGTTTTAATCGCATCTGGTGACATCCACTGACCGGGCTAAAGCCCGATCATTGCTGGTGCAAAATTTCATGTATAATTCAAACCCAATCAGCAAGGTACTAAAATGAGTATTTCCAGAAGAAAATTTCTGCACGGTCTGGCAGCAGCAGGTTTAACCACTGTTCTGCCCTCTACAGCCAGGGCAGCTTCCCGCGGCAAGGAACTGGCAACTTTACTTGACTTAAGCAAATGTATTGGTTGTGGGGCATGTGTGGAAGCGTGCAAAGAAACAAACGCTCACAAATTTCCAAGGCCCAAAAAGCCATTCCCCAGAATGTATCCCAGCCGGGTCAAAGTCTTTGACTGGTCAGACAAACAGGATGTAGATGATCGCCTGACCCCATATAACTGGCTCTATATCCAGACAGCCAATGTTACCTGGCAGGGAAAGGAATATGAAATTAATATTCCCCGACGCTGTTTACACTGCCAGAATCCCCCTTGCGCCAATCTCTGTCCCTGGGGAGCAGCCTCCAAACAGGCCAATGGTATTGTCCGTATCAATGATAAAATCTGTCTGGGTGGGGCCAAATGCAAAAACGTTTGTCCCTGGCATATTCCTGAACGACAAACAGGGGTTGGTTTGTATTTAAAACTTCTCCCCTCTTTTGCTGGTAATGGAGTAATGTATAAATGCGACCGCTGCTTTGACCGCGTGGCCAAAGGTCTTATCCCTGCCTGCATTGAAGCCTGTCCAGAAAACGTACAGACAATCGGCCCAAGGGATGAAATCGTGGCCAAAGCACATGAACTGGCAAAAAAAACAGGTGGCTATATTTATGGAGAAAAAGAAAATGGCGGAACCAATACCATCTATGTCTCGCCAGTACCTTTTGATATTCTGGATCAGGCCATTGAAAAGGGGCCGGGACGACCACATCTTTCTCCTGTGCCCAATTCCATGGCCAGAGAAGAAAACCTGGCCATGGCAGTACTTGCTGCACCTGTGGCCGGGCTGGCAGCAGCCTTACTCACAGGAGTAAGCAAAGTATCTCAAGAAAAACAGGGAGATAAAGATGAGTAAACAATCTAAAGCCATCTGGTCCAAAAACCTATTTAACCTCCTGGTCTTTGCCCTGCTGTTTACCGGTCTGGCGCAAATGCCCATATTCAAGCGCTACTACTTAGCCGATATTCCAGGTTTTGCCTGGACATCTGATTTTTATCTCAACCATATTCTCCATTACATTCTTGCCACTATTTTGCTTTTCTGGATTTTTTTCCGCCTGGGTAAATTTCTGAGACAGGATCAGCAAGGGATAAAAACAATTTCCCCCTTAGGATGGGCCAAAATCTTCATCTGGGCAGGCATAATCATCACTGGCATTTTACGCGTTTTAAAAAATCAACCCAATATATTTTTCAGCCCTGAAACAACCATGTTCATTGACTGGACACATCCTGGCCTTGTCATTATTCTTGGACTGGCAGCTCTTCTGGGAAAATTTTTAAGGCAAGGATATTTTAAGGGGTAAGGGATAAGGGGTAAGGGGTAAATTGAACATTGAACGTTGAACTTTAATAATGCCTGAACTACCTGAAGTAGAAACAATTGTACGCGCGCTGCGGCCTGTCCTGTGCGGTCAAATACCCATAAAAATAACCTGCTTGAAAAGCAAAATATTACGCTCAACAGAAGCCTGGACCGACTTCTTAAACCATCCGGTCACAGATATTGCGCGCAAAGGCAAGCTGATCCTGATCAAAACCCCGCCTTATGTCTGGCTCATTCATCTCAGAATGACCGGACAACTCTGGTGGCAACATAAGAATACGCCTTTACCAGCCCATACCTATCTTATTATTAATATGAAAAACACTAAATACGAATTACGTTATGCTGATGTGCGCCAGTTTGGTTACTGGCAAATCGTCCATGAAAGTAAACTATCAAACATACCTTTTTTACAAAAATTAGGGCCGGACGCTCTAAACATCACTCCATCTCTTTTAGAAAAACAATTACAAAAAAAACGTACAGCCATCAAAACCCTGCTCCTTAACCAGCAATGTCTGGCCGGGCTGGGCAACATCTATAGCGATGAAGCCCTCTGGTTGTCCGGGATACATCCATTAACCCCGGCCAATCTTCTGCGTTCACACCAGATAAAAAAACTTGCCCGGGCAATTTGCAAATCTTTACAACGTGGCCTACTTCTTAAAGGCAGTTCCATTCGAGACTATCTTCATCCTGATGGCAGCAAAGGACTTTACCAGAAACACCGTCTGGTTTATGCGCGGGAAGGACTTGCATGTATGCGCTGTCAAACCCCCATCAGGCGCATCAAAATCCAGGGGCGAAGCAGCTGTTTTTGTCCTCAATGCCAGAAACTTCCTGAGTCTTGAACATGGCAGCATTTCTCTATTGCGGACCCTTTTCGGCCACAAATGAAGAAGGCCGTATGCTTTATGAGAATATAGAAATATCTCTTAAGGAGAGCACTCTGACAGTGCTTACAGGGCCATCAGGTTGCGGAAAGAGCACTTTACTCAGGCAGATAGTTGCTCTCAATCGAGTGCATTCGCCAGTAGCGGAATCACGCCAATTTCAACCGTACTCAAGGGACAGGCACAAGTGCCTGTCCCTGTTACGCAAGTTCATTAGCAGCAAGCCAGTTCAGACAATTAATGTCTGTTCCGCTACTGGCGAATGCACCCCTTTCAATCCAACCCGTAGTGTGCGCTATCAACTGCAAGAAAAAAAATATTCCTATAAAGAGCTTACACTCTGGCGTTCCAGAGTTACTCTTATTGCTCAGGATGCACCAGTGCTTATGGGCAGCATCAAACATAATCTTACCTTCCCCTTTGACCTGAAAATCGCAGAAAATAAAAATTTTGACCAGGCAAAGGCGTTTAAACTGCTGCAACAGGTAGGATTAGGATATGTAGATTGGGAGCGCGATGCAAGCACTCTTTCTGGAGGAGAAAGACACCGCCTCTCCCTTGTGCGAGCACTCTTATGGGATCCGCCAGTTCTTATCTTTGATGAACCACTCTCTGGTCTGGACCAGAAAACAGGTGAACTGTGTTTTCAACTTATCCTTGAACAGGCAAGGCGACCTGGACGGGCTGTATTATGCGTGCTGCACGACCATAACCTGTCCAGGCAGGCAGATAAAATTTTATATATGAGCAATAAAACTCTCATCCTTAAAAAATAACTCATGAATAAACAGATTCAGGTAACTACACATAACCAATACACCAATACACCAATAACCAATACACCAATAACCAATACACCATGAACAAAATTATCCAGCTGACTCCTTTTGACCTTTTTTTAGCCACATCCCTTATTTTGCTGGCAGCCGCTATTTCCCTGTCTTTGAGAATTGCTCTTGAGAAACGACTTCTTAAGGCAGCTTTCAGAGCTACTATCCAGTTAGGGCTGTTAGGTCTGATCCTGGCAAAGGTCTTTGCCCTTAGTTCTCCCCTGCCTGTTCTGGCCATACTTCTGCTCATGGCCTTTTTTGCTGGCCGCGAAGCAGCAGCAAGACCTGCTCGTAAATACGCAGGCATTAAATGGGATACATGGTTGACCATGCTGATCTCCTCTTTTTTTGTCGGCACTATTGTAACCCAGATAATTATTGGCATAAAACCCTGGTATCATCCACAATATCTTATCCCTATCCTGGGCATGATTCTGGGTAATTCGCTCAATGGAATATCATTGGCCCTGGATCGTTTTCTGGAACACTTTGCCATCAGACATGCGGAGATTGAACTTTATCTGGCTTTTGGTGCCAGCAGGTCTGAAGCGCTTAACGCGCCTTTGAAAGAAGCAGTACGCACGGGCATGACTCCCATTATCAACGCCATGAGCGTGGCAGGGATTGTCTCTTTGCCCGGAATGATGACAGGTCAAATACTGGCAGGAGGAACCCCACTACAGGCAGTAGCTTATCAAATACTGATTATGTTTACTCTGGCCGGTGCCAACTCTTTTGGTTCTATCTTTATAGGTTATATAGCGGGCAAACGCCTTTTAAGCCCTGAAGGGTGGTTGAACCTGCAGGAACTAGAGGAGAACTCTAAAAGGAAACAAAAATACAAAATGAAGTGAAGGAAGAAAGAAGCGTAAGAAGTGAAAGAGGTGTAAGAGGTGAGTTTAGGGGTGGAAAAATAAAAAAAGTCCTGGCGACGACCTACTTTCCCACCCTTAGAAGGGCAGTATCATCGGCGCTGGAGGGCTTAACTTCCGAGTTCGGAATGGGATCGGGTGTTTCCCCTCCGCCATGGTCACCAGGACAAAATTTATAGTTAATAGAGGTAAGAGTTTTTTAAAGGGTTAAGACTCACGGACTATTAGTACCGGTCAGCTAAATGCATCACTGCACTTACACTTCCGGCCTATCTACCTGGTCGTCTTCCAGGGTCCTTCAGCCAAGCACCTGATTTAGGTGCTCAGAGGGAGACCTTATCTTGAGGCAGGCTTCCCGCTTAGATGCCTTCAGCGGTTATCCCTTCCGATCATAGCTACCCTGCTGTGCCGCTGGCGCGACAACAGGTCCACCAGAGGATCGTCCACCCCGGTCCTCTCGTACTAGGGGCAGGCCCTCTCAAGTCTCCTACGCCCACAGCAGATAGGGACCAAACTGTCTCACGACGTTTTAAACCCAGCTCGCGTACCACTTTAAACGGCGAACAGCCGTACCCTTGGGACCTGCTCCAGCCCCAGGATGTGATGAGCCGACATCGAGGTGCCAAACCGCGTCGTCGATGTGAACTCTTGGACGCGATCAGCCTGTTATCCCCGGCGTACCTTTTATCCGATGAGCGATGGCCCTTCCATGCGGAACCACCGGATCACTAAGGCCGACTTTCGTCCCTGCTCGAGATGTCTCTCTCACAGTCAAGCTCCCTTATGCCTTTGCACTCAACGGCTGGTTTCCAATCAGCCTGAGGGAACCTTTGCACGCCTCCGTTACTCTTTGGGAGGCGACCGCCCCAGTCAAACTACCCACCAGACACTGTCCCCAGACCGGTTTCACGGCTCTGGGTTAGAACCCTAGACTACCAAGGGTGGTATTTCAAGGACGGCTCCACCGATACTGGCGTACCGGCTTCACAGCCTCCCACCTATCCTACACATGATAGCCCAAAGTCCAATGTCAAGCTGTAGTAAAGGTGCACAGGGTCTTTCCGTCTTGCTGCGGGTACTCGGCATCTTCACCGAGATTTCAATTTCACTGAGTCTCTGGCCGAGACAGCGCGGAGATCGTTACGCCATTCGTGCAGGTCGGAACTTACCCGACAAGGAATTTCGCTACCTTAGGACCGTTATAGTTACGGCCGCCGTTTACCGGGGCTTCGGTTCACAGCTTCGCCCGAAGGCTAACTGATCCCCTTAACCTTCCGGCACCGGGCAGGCGTCAGTCCCTATACTTCGTCTTACGACTTAGCAGAGACCTGTGTTTTTAGTAAACAGTCGCCCCCGCCATTTCTCTGCGGCTCTCCCAGGCTCCAGAAGTTAAATCCCTTCACCCGCAAGAGCACCCCTTCTCCCGAAGTTACGGGGTCATTTTGCCGAGTTCCTTAGCCAGAGTTCTCTCAAGCGCCTTGGGTTACTCACCCCACCCACCTGTGTCGGTTTGCGGTACGGTCCACCAGGTAGTCTCGCTTAGAGGCTTTTCTCGGCAGCATGGGCTCAGTCACTTCCGTCTTTATTGACTCGTCATCACCTCTCAGCCTTATCAGGGACCCGGATTTGCCTGAGTCCCCAGCCTACAGGCTTGAACCACCTATTCCAACAGGTGGCTGACCTACCCTCCTGCGTCCCCCCTTCGCTCAAACGACTACCCAGCAGGTACAGGAATATTAACCTGTTTCCCATCAGCTACGCCTTTCGGCCTCGCCTTAGGGGCCGACTAACCCTGGGCAGATTAGCTTTACCCAGGAAACCTTGGGTTTACGGCGAACGGGTTTCTCACCCGTTTTATCGTTACTCATGCCAGCATTATCACTTCTCCTTAGTCCAGCATACCTCACGGCATACCTTCATCCCTTAGGAGAACGCTCCCCTACCGCCGATTCCTTAGAATCGACCCGTGGCTTCGGTACCATGCTTAGCCCCGTTACATCTTCGGCGCAGAACCACTAGACCAGTGAGCTATTACGCTTTCTTTAAAGGATGGCTGCTTCTAAGCCAACCTCCTGGCTGTCTGGGCGGTTCCACCTCCTTTCCCACTTAGCATGGATTTGGGGACCTTAGCCGACGGTCCGGGCTGTTTCCCTCTCGACCATGGACCTTCTCACCCATAGTCTGACTCCCGGGCTTAAACTTACGGCATTCGGAGTTTGATAGGGTTTGGTAACCTGGTGGGGCCCCTAGCCCTTTCAGTGCTCTACCTCCGCAAGTAAACACCCGAGGCTATACCTCAATATATTTCGGGGAGAACCAGCTATCACCGAGTTTGATTGGCCTTTCACCCCTATCCACAGGTCATCCAAGAAGTTTTCAACCTTCACTGGTTCGGGCCTCCACCCCGTGTTACCGGGGCTTCACCCTGCCCATGGATAGATCACTCGGCTTCGGGTCTAATCCGCAGTACTAATTCGCCCTATTCAGACTCGCTTTCGCTACGGCTCCGCTTTACAGCTTAACCTCGCACTGCAGATTAACTCGCTGGCCCATTATGCAAAAGGCACGCTCTCACCGAGCACCTCACTAAACTTGCTAGCTCATGCTCCTTTAATATCTGACTCAACTTTCGGAGTTCCGAATGTTAAGAAATCCGAAATTCGAATATCGAAATCCGAAACAAATTCGAATTTTCTAATGTTCAAATGACCAAAACTAGGTTGATTTAGACAATTTTTGGCGATTTATGCCAACGTTGATCGTTTCCCGAAAACTGGATACTCTGACAGGTCAGGTCTATAATCGCGTGAAAATATTGAACATTTTTTTCAACTCAAAAAGTCGAGATATCTGATCTTATCACATACACATTCATACATCTTGCATCTCCTGCTAACACGTTTAGTGAGGTGCTCGGCTCGAACTGCTTGTAGGCAATTGGTTTCAGGTTCTATTTCACTCCCCTAACAGGGGTTCTTTTCACCTTTCCCTCACGGTACTAGTGCGCTATCGGTCGTCAGGTAGTATTTAGCCTTGGAAGATGGTCCTCCCGGATTCCCACGGGATTTCACGTGTCCCGCGGTACTCAGGTACCTCCTGCGCCACTTTCGATTTCGCATACGGGCCTTTCACCCTCTATGGGGTACCTTCCCAGGTACTTCTGCTATCTACTCATGGATCGCTTTATGGAGGCCCTACAACCCCAGATACTCGAAAGTACCTGGTTTGGGCTCTTCCCATTTCGCTCGCCGCTACTTTGGGAATCTCTTTTGATTTCTTCTCCTCCGGGTACTGAGATGTTTCACTTCCCCGGGTTCGCCTCCTTAAGCCTATGTATTCAGCCTAAGGATACCTGGACATTACTCCAGGTGGGTTCCCCCATTCGGAAATCCCCGGATCACTGCCTGTTTGACGGCTCCCCGAGGCTTATCGCAGCCTACCACGTCCTTCATCGCCTCCTGACGCCAAGGCATCCACCAATTGCCCTTAGTATCTTAACCCTTTATCTTTACTCTTACCCCTATTTAACTGTCACAGATCTTGAAGCCCTTTAAGCTCCAGATTTAATTCCTAAGTCCCCTTAGAAACTAAATCCTGAAACTTAAATCCACCACCTTCCCTGGTGGAGGTGAACGGAGTCGAACCGATGACCTCCTGCGTGCAAGGCAGGCGCTCTCCCAGCTGAGCTACACCCCCACCCCATCTCTTGGCTCATGGTGGGCCTAGATGGACTTGAACCATCGACCTCACGCTTATCAGGCGTGCGCTCTAACCGAAACTGAGCTATAGGCCCATCGGCCCCAAGAACAACCGTCCTTGAAATTAAATAGCGAGTCAGGACTTTTATCTCTATAAAGGAGGTGATCCAGCCGCAGGTTCCCCTACGGCTACCTTGTTACGACTTCACCCC
>OFBC01000129.1_pt1 | contig 10941 bp, 7 predicted proteins | sample 1520411 | NCBI WGS metagenome assembly OFBC01 (sample SAMEA3696446, study PRJEB22514) | metagenome | biome: water; feature: marine; material: hydrothermal vent | place: Pacific Ocean | collected 2014-08-12 | depth 1521 m
ATATTAAAAATGCTAGATGGAATAACTTTGGTGATTGTGGTGCTAAACAATCTTTTGATTTTGATGAAATAGTAACTGACTTACAGGTTTTTTTAAAAACGCCTCAAGTTTATGATTATCAAGAAATATTAAGAATTTTAGGTCGAGAACCTAATCTTCTTGAAATTGGGATTTTTTCTGCAATGTGGAGTGAGCATTGCAGTTACAAATCTTCGAAAAAATATCTTTCCGGTTTTCCAACAAAAGCTGAATGGGTAATTCAAGGACCAGGAGAAAATGCCGGGGTTATCGATGTTGGAGATGGAATTGCAGCGGTTTTTAAAATGGAATCTCACAATCATCCATCTTTTATTGAACCTTATCAAGGAGCCGCAACTGGAGTTGGTGGAATTATGCGAGATATTTTTACAATGGGAGCAAGACCAGTTGCAAGTTTAAACTCTTTACGGTTCGGTGATATTAAAGCACAAAATAAAACAGGAAAATATCAACGGCATTTAGTTAAAGGAGTTGTTGCAGGAATTTCTGGTTATGGTAATTCTATGGGAGTTCCAACAATCGGCGGTGAAACAAGTTTCGATAAATGTTATAACGGAAATATTTTAGTTAATGCTTTTACTTTAGGTTTAGCAAAAAAAGATGAAATATTTTATGGTCGAGCTGAAGGAGTTGGAAATCCTGTAATTTATGTCGGTTCAAAAACTGGTCGAGACGGTTTAGGTGGAGCGGTTATGAGTTCAGACAGTTTTAATGAGGAATCGAAATCTCTCCGTCCAACCGTTCAAGTTGGAGACCCATTCACAGAAAAACTTTTATTGGAAGCTTGTTTGGAAGCTTTTAAAACTGATTATATTATCGGAATTCAAGATATGGGAGCCGCAGGACTTACCTCATCGTCATTTGAAATGGCAGAACGAGCTGGAAGCGGAATAAAAATGGACTTGAAAAAAGTTCCAGCTCGAGAGGAAAATATGACTCCTTATGAATTTATGTTATCCGAATCTCAAGAACGAATGTTGATTTGTGCGAAAAAAGGTAGCGAAGATAAATTAATCGAAATATTCCATAAATGGGAACTTGATGCAGTTGTAATCGGAGAAGTTACAAATACCGGAAAAATCGAACTTTTCTGGGGAGATGAACAAGTTGCTGAATTACCAGCAAATATTATCGAACATTGCCCAATCGCAAATCGTCCTGTTGCAAAACCAAAATATTTAGATGAAATTAAAACTCATTCAAAAGTTGGTCAAATATCAAATCAAGAAGCTTTTAAAAAGATTTTTAGTTCCGATGAGGTTGTCGATAAAGCTTGGATTTATGAACAATACGATTCTATGGTGCAAACTAACACAATTAAAAAAGGTGGTGATTTAGATTCTTCGGTTATTAGAATTAAAGAAAATGGTCGAGCTTTAGCGATGAGCAGTGATTGTAATCCTCGATATTGTTATATAAATCCAAAAAATGGTTCAGCTTTGGCGGTTATGGAAAGTGGTCGAAATGTTGCAATGTCGGGAGCAACTCCAAAAGCAATTACCGATTGTTTGAATTTTGGAAATCCTGAAAATCCAGAAGTTATGTGGCAATTTGCAGAATCCTGCGAAGGAATTAAAGAAGCTTGTTCTGAACTTTTAACTCCGGTAATTGGGGGAAATGTTTCTCTTTACAATGAAACTGACGGTGAATCTATTTATCCGACTCCTTCAATTGCAATGGTTGGAGTAAATGAAAGCCAAAATAAAGTTTTACCTTCAGTTTGGCAAGAAAAAGGAAACATTGTTTTTTTAATTGGCGAAACTAAATCTGAATTTGGAGGCAGTTTGTATTTAAAAGAGATTTCCGATGAGGTTCGAGGAGATACTCCAGAAATTAATTATGAAAATGAATTAAAATTGTGGAAATTGGTTATCGAGGCAAATAAACAGAATTTGTTAAAATCTGCGAAAGATTTAAATGTTGGAGGTTTGGCAGTTGCATTAGGTAAAATTGTAGCAAAAACAGGTTTTGGTTTTTCAACTAAACCAAATCTTGGAGTAAATATTTTTTCAGAAACAGCCTCTCGAGCAATTGTTGAAGTTCCACCTCATCAAAAAAATAGTTTCTTAAAATTAGCTCAAGCAATTCAAATTCCAGTCTTTGAATTGGGAACAGTCGGTAATTCCGAAAAATTTGAAATCGATGATGTTCAAATGGAAATTTCTGAATTGAAAAAAATATATTTTGAAACTTTCCCAGAAATTCTCAAACAAGAAATCTAAAAAATTAAATTCTTTTTCTGCATCTATTTTAGCAATGAAATAGGTGTGGAAATTATTAAAATTAAAAAAGGAAAAAATGAAATTAGCAGCTCTCGATATTGGATTAAAAAGAATTGGAATAGCAATTTCGCCAGATGGAAAAATTGTAACTCCTTTAAAAGCGGTTATTCGTCATAGCAGAAAACAAGCAAGTCAAGATGTTTCAAAGATTTTAAAAGAGTGGCAAATTGAAAAATTAATTGTTGGAATTCCAAAAAACCAGCCAAAAAGTGATGAAATGAAAAGACGATTTGAGCATTTCATTAATTTACTTGATTTTCAAAATGAAATAGTTTTTGAAAATGAAGCCCTCACAACTTTTGAAGCAAAAAGCTTAATGGAGGGCGAATTTAAAATCAAAAAAGATGGTCGAATTGATTCTTTATCTGCAAAAATTATTCTTGAACAATATCTCAATCATCACATTTAAAAAATGGTAGTTGAATAGTAAAACAAGCTCCCTTTTCACAAGGGGTTTTTTGATCTCTAAAAGGACAAGTATCTTTATTTTCGCAATGTTGATTATTTGTTGCTACAAGATCACCTTTAAAACCTTCAATAATAAAAGTTCGAGCAATATATAAACCAAGTCCTGAACCATTTTTTTCTTTTCTTGTTGTAAAATATGGTTTAAAAATGCTACTTAGAATATTTTCTGGAATTCCTCCACCATTATCAGAAATAATAATATTAAACATATTATTTTTGATTTCACTATAAACTTTAATTGTCGGATTTTTAATATTCCGTTCTTGACAAATAGCTTCAGCATTGTTTATTATTGTTAAAACAGATTGTTTTAAATAACTTTTAATTCCATAAACTTTCAGGTTATTTTCTGGAATTTTATTAAAAAATTTAATGTTGTTAGCTTCTAACGATGGAAGAACAAATTCTCCAATATCTTGAAAAAATTCATAAATATTAAAAAACTCAGGTTTAAGTGTTTCATCGTGCATAAAATGGTTTCTAAAATCATCAATAATATTAGAAAGATATTGAACACGGTCATTGATTTTTTGATAATTTTCTTCAAAAGTATCTTGAACAATTTTTTTCACCTCATCGACCGAAGCATTAGGTGGAAAAATCATTCCAAGCTGAAATTTAAAATATAAATCTTGAAGTAAAAGAGAAATAACATTTAAAGGTTGTCGCCATTGATGAGCAATCTGCTCCAAAGATTCGGTTGCAGTTGTATGAGTTAATTGATATTGAGGAACAAGATTTTTTTTAGTTAATTCATTTTCAATTTTTGTATTGATGTAATTATCAACATTATTATAAATCTTTTCAATTTTATTTTCATCATTAAATTTAAATTCTGAAATATCAACCATGTATCCAGAGATTGATTCCCAATCTTTGTTGTTTTTTGCGAATTTTATTCCAAGATTAATATAAGCCCATAAATATTCACCTTTTACATTTTTAACTTTAATTTCAAAAGTAAATTTATCATCATTATTTTCAATTTTAAATAAAAGTTTCTCCATAAAAGTTAAAAATAAACTTGGTTCAAGAATATCTTTTAATGTTAAATTAAAATAAAAATCATCAATGCTGTAACCCAGTAAATCCTGAATATTATCCGAAGTATGAAAGAGCAAACCTCCCTCATCATCTTTTTTTACTTCAAAAGCCATCATTCGCTCAATATTAATTTTGCTTAATTTAAATGGTGCAAAAACAATATTTAATTCACTTATGCTTTTATTTAAAAACTCTTTTACAAGTTTCATTTTATTGCCTTCTTTCTTGTTTTAAATATCACCAAAAACAATTTTATTTACAGTTTCCATTTTTTCTTTAGCAACTTTTTGAGCTTTAAGATTTCCAGTTTGAATAATATCTTGAACAGTTTGATTATCAAGTTTAGCTCGTCTTTCTCTCATCGGTTCAAGAATATTATTAATAGAATTTAAGCAGCTTTTTTTACATTGCACACAACCAACAGTTCCATTTTCGCAACCTTCTCTAAACTCTTTTTGCACCTCATCGGAACTAAATATTTTATGATAATCAAAAACCAAACAAACATCAGGATTGCCCTTATCGGTTTTACGAACTCGATTTGTATCAGTTTTAGCAACTCGCAATTTATTCCAAATTTCATCTTTTGAGTCGGTTAAAAAAATTGCATTATTATAACTTTTACTCATTTTTCTTCCGTCAGTTCCAAGGATTTTTGGAGTTTCACTTAAAATCTCTTTAGGTTCAATAAAAACTTCAGTATCATATAAAAAATGAAATCGTCTAACAATTTCACGAGCAATTTCAAGATGAGGTTTTTGGTCTTCACCGATTGGAACCTCATCGGCATCATATAAAATAATATCTGCGGTTTGCAAAACAGGGTAAGTTAAAAAACCAGAAGTATTAATATCTTTTCCGGCAAGTTGAGTAATTTGGTCTTTGTAAGTTGGATTTCGTTCAAGCCACCCCAAAGGTGTAATCATATTTAAAATTGTGAAAAGTTCAGCATGTTCTTTAACACTACTTTGAATAAAAATTGTAACTTTTTCAGGGTCAATTCCAGCACTCAACCAATCTTTTACAAGTTCAATTGAGAGTTTTCGAATATTTAATTTATCTTCGTAACTTGTAGATAAAGCGTGCCAATCTGGAATAAACAAAAATTCCTCTCTCGTTTCCTGTAAATCTATCCAATTTTTCAGAACTCCAACATAATGTCCAAGATGAAGTTTTCCTGTGGGTCTCATTCCGCTTAAAATTCTTTTTTGTTTTTTCATGTTTTTTAAAACTCCTTTAATTCGTTGTAGAGAGAATCCCGTTCAACTGGTGTAAATCCTGCATCTTTGATGAGGTAGATAAAATCATCAAAATTCATTCCATTTTTACTTTTTGCTCCAGCTGCGGAATTGATAGATTCTTTTTCGATTGTTCCATCTAAATCATCAGCTCCAAATTCCTGTGCAACCAAAGCTAAATTAATTGTTGAAGTAACCCAGTAAGCTTTTATGTGAGGAACATTTTTTAACAAAATTCTACTAATTGCAATTGTTTTAAGGATTTCTTGTCCTGTGATTTTTTCTTTGACTTTTAGATAATTATTTTCAGTTTGATAAACCAACGGAATAAAAGCATTAAATCCGCCTGTGATTTTCTGTAAATCTCTAATTCTTAAAATATGGTCAATTCGATGTTCTCTCGTTTCGATGTGCCCAAAAAGCATAGTTGCATTTGATTTTTTATTTTTTTGATGCCAAAGTTTATGAATTTCCAACCAATTTTCAGAACTAACTTTTCCTTTGCAAATAAAGTTTCTAACTTTTTCATCAAAAATTTCAGCTCCACCTCCAGGCATCGAATCAACTCCAGAATCAATCATTTTTTCGATTAAATATTCATAACTCAAATTATATTCACGAGCTAAAAAATTAATTTCAGCTCCTGTTAAAGCTTTGATGTGGAGATGCGGAAACTTAGATTTAATTTTTTTAAAAATATCAAAATACCAATCTAAACCGGCATTTGGATTGTGAGCTGAAACAATATGAACTTCCGTAATTCCGTTTTTAACGGAGTTTTCTACAATTTCTAAAATCTCTTCATGACTCATTTGGTAGGGATTTGGATTTTTTCTATTCGCACTGTAAGCACAAAATTTGCAAACATCTTTACAAATATTTGTGGGATTGATATGTCGATTTACATTAAAAAAAACTTTTTTACCATAAAGTTTTTGACGAATTTCAGTTGCCAAATCCCCTAATGTAAAAATATCTAAATCATAAAGTTTTATACCATCTTCAAGAGTTAAATCTTGACCTGTTTTAATTTTTTCAATTAACTTATTCATAATTAGCATATTTTAACACAAATTATTTTTTTAGATTTCTCGAATAAAATCATTAAAATCTAATTTCCAAACTTTAATTCCGCAGAACCGTTCCCTCTCGGAACAAATTGGAAAATTATCGATTTCCGCTCTTAAACTGCAAGGAGGTAAAAATTTATCACTTCCCAAAATTTTCAAATCTCTTAATTTTTTAACTTGCTGATAAACAATATCAAATATTTCCTGTTGAGCATTGTAACAAAGTCGCATTTGTGATTTATGGTGAAATGATGCCCAATCCTCACGAGTAACAATTTCGATTAAATGGGAATTTGGCAAAGCATAAATCGCTTCTGAAAAACCGATTTCATGAATTTCTTGATTGAAAAAAAGATAACTTTTTTTAACAGAATTAATATAAAAATCTAAAATATCTCGGTTTTCTTTGATAATTGGCGGAATATAAAAATCCTCTTGAAAATAATCTTGCAAAAGTGGTCTAACCGCAAAAGTTCTACGATGTCGTTGATTTTGAGCATCAGCGGAAAGAGAAAGTTTATAATAAGAGGAAAAACCTCCAAGAACCGCTTCATCAAAAACAAGTTGAGAGGTTCTAAGAATGCCTGAATAATTATTATTCAGCTCAATATCAAAATCCCCAACAACATCAAAAACAATCCCTTTTTTTCGATATTTTTCAATATCAATTTTTGGAAAATAAACCTTCTGTTTTTTAGCAAAATCGATAAGAGGTTTTAAATTTTCATCAAGCTCCAAAAGATTTTTTTCCAAAAGTTTCGCGAAATCCTGAACCTCATCGGTAATTTCTGGCAAAGAATAACATAAACTAATATATCTTAAAATTGTCAAAATATTAACGGTGTGATAAAGATAAGCTTGAGTTCCTTGAGGCAAAAGATACCGAGCTAACTCTTGAGCTTTTTTAATAGCAGTTTGTTTTTTAAACTTCGGTAAAATCGACTCAATTTTTGGAATTAAAAGTTCAATTGATTTTTCATAATCGTTAAATCGTTCAGTATAAAACTTCTGCCACCTCATCGAATCTGCTTTTTTCGGAATGGAAACATTTTCCAAATTCATTTTTGCATATCTTTGTGAAACCTGTTCAGAATTATAAAAACTGTGAGAATGCAAAACTCGCCAAACTAAATGACGGCTCACTCCAGAAATTAACATCGTGATGTGGGTATGCTGTAAAGTTGTGTGATGTCCAGATTTAAAAATAGATTCGAGCAGATGAGGTTTTCGTTGCCAATTTTTACTTTCTTCTGGAGTGATAATTCCTTTTGCAGAATAACAAGTTCTTGCAGATGAAACAGCAATATCTGTAATGTTAAAATTTTTTTCCGATGAGGTTTGTGAAAAAAAGTTATCTAAAAATCTAATTTCTAACTTTGACATTTAATTTAAAATCATTTTTTCCAAAAAAATCTTGTTAGCGGTTCCGTCAAATTTTCTGATATTTAATTCCTCAAGAGTTAATTCAATTGCATTTAAAACCCACGAAATTTCATAATTTTCAATTAATCCCATATTATTAATTCTGAAAATTCTATTTTTTAAATGCTCTTGACCACCAGCAACATTAACTTTAAATTTAGTTTTAAGGATTTTTCTGATTTCAGGAGCTTTTTCAGTTTCAATCGTAACCATCGCTTTTGAAGGAGTTTTTGGATAAAGTTTTAAACCAATTTCAGATAAAGCAGAAATCATCGCTTCAGACCGTTTTGCGGTAATTTCAAAAAGATTATCAAAACCAAATCTTTCAAACTCTTCCAAAATTTTTACCAAACCGATAACCAAAGTTGTTGGAGCGGTGTAGGCAGTTGTATTTTGTCGCTGTTTTTTTATTTCTGAAGCCAAATTAAAATAGAAACCTTTGCCAGAACCGATTTTTTCGATAGCAGAATTGCTTAATCCAATAACTGCTAAACCGGGAGGCAACATAAAAGCTTTTTGGCTTCCTCCGATTAAAGCATCAATATTTTTTGTGTCAATTTTTTCAACTCCCATCGCTGTAATCGCATCTGCAATTATCGAAATTTCAGGATTAATTTTTTTAACCGCTTCTGCAATTTCTTCAACTGGGTGTCTTAAACCTCCCGCACTTTCGCTAATTTGAATTGCAAGGGCATCAATTTTATTATCATTTTTAATTGCCGAAATAACCTCATCGATATTTGCTGGAGTGTTCCAATCATATTTTAATTCGGTTAATTCTAAATTATGAGCTTTTGCGATTTTTCCAAATCTTTCACCAAATTTCCCAGCATTAATTACAAGAATTTTCGATTTCGTTAAATTTGTAACTGCACTTTCCATTGCACCGGTTCCAGAGGAAGCTAAAATAACAACCTCATCAGTTTTTAAAAGTTTAAAAAGAAGTTCTCGAGCTTTTTCAAAAATAGCTTCAAACTCTGGAGTTCGATGATGAATTGTTGGTTCAGCCATACTTTGACGAATTTTTTCAGGAACCGGAGTTGGTCCAGGGGTAAAAAGTAACATTAATTTCTCCTACATATTAAAATTTAAAGGAATTTTATCAAAAATCCTTATTTTCCAAAATCTAAGAATATTTTTGACAAATTTTATCGATAATATTGGTCGTGCTTTTTCCAGTTACAAACTCGATTAACTTTACCTCATCGACAAGATTTGAACCAACAACCTCTTTATTTTTATAATCTGCACCTTTAACCAAAATATTTGGTTTTAAAAAATCGATAATTTTATAAGGAGTTTCCTCTGAAAAAATAGTTACATAATCCACACAAGCCAAACCTGAAAGCAAATAAGCTCGGTCATCTTCCAAATTAATTGGTCGTTTTTCGCCTTTAATTTTTCTCACGGAACTATCGGAATTAATCGCGACAACCAAAATATCTCCGAGCTCTTTTGCCTTTTCCAAATATTTCAGATGTCCAACATGCAAAATATCGAAACAACCATTTGTAAAAACGATTTTTTTATCCCGATTTAAATCAAGAATTGCTTTTAAATCATTCCAACTTAAAATTTTTTGATTTCCAAATTGAATAATTTCAGTAAAAGTCGGGGTTGCCGTTCCAACTTTTCCAATAACGACTGCAGCTGCAATATTTGCTAATTCGATGCTATTTTCCAAAGTTATATTTGAAGCAATTGCAACTCCAAGAGTCGATAAAACGGTATCTCCAGCCCCCGTAACATCAAATATTTTTTTAGCTTTTGTTGGGAAGTTTAAAATATTTTTTTGTGTAAAAAGTTTTATTCCATCTTCTGAAAGAGTTACAATTAGATTTTGAAAGTTATATTTTGTTAAAAGTTTTTTCCCAACCTCATCAATTAAAGTTTTATTCTGTTTTTCTCCGACCGCTTCAAAAAGCTCTTTTAAATTGGGTTTAACCAAAAAAGCATTTTGATATTTTTGATAATTAAAACCTTTTGGGTCGATGATAACTTTTAAACCATTTTTATTTGCAATTTGAATTATTTGCTGGGAAAGATATTCTGAAATAACTCCCTTGTTATAATCTGAAATCAAAATCAAATCAAATTCATGAATTTTAGATTTAAATTGTTGAAGAATTTTATCGGCGATTTCTTTTGAAATAGGTTTTGTTGTTTCGGAATCAAATCTTAAAATTTGTTGATTTTGAGCGATAACTCTACTTTTTATTGTCGTTTTTCGATTAGGGATTTTAAAAACCGATGAGGTGGAGATTCTATTTTGATTTAAAAGTTCAAGAAGTTTCAAGCTATTTAAATCATCTCCGATAACTGAAAAAATCTCAACTTTTGAATTTAAGCTAATAATATTATTTGCGACATTTCCCGCTCCACCGAGTTTAAACTCCTCTTTTTCAGTATTTACAACTTGAATTGGAGCTTCTGGGGAAATCCTTGAAGCTGAACCAAAAATATAATGGTCTAACATTAAATCACCAAAAAGAGCAATATTTGGTTTTTTCTGGGCTATTTCTGAAATTATTTTATGGGTATTCATTTTTTTCTTTCTACATTTTATATTTGTAAAGCTTAACTCTAATATTCGGATTTGTCCGACTTTCATTTAAAATTGGGAGTAAAATAGAATAATCGCTTTTCTTTAATTCTTTGTTATCAAGATTAATTTTAAAAACTTCAGAGCTATTTGAAAGTTTCAAAGTGTTTAAATCATCTCTTTGTGGTTTTTGTTCAAAGATATTATTTGCCAATTTTGAAAATGGAGCTTGTCCAAATTGAAGAACATAAATTCTTACATGAATTTGAATAATAAAAGTATAAGTATTAATTGCTTCATTATTTAAAGCAATAATTTCTTCTGTAACCGGTAATGTTGGAAGAGTAATTTTAATAATTGATTTAGCAACCTTAGGTAATTTCTTAGCAAAATTATTATTTTTTCTTTTTTTAAAAGTCTTTTTTAATATCTTCTTTTTTGAGCTTGGAACAATAATTCCATTAGCAATTAATTTATTCTTTGGATATTTTTTAGTTAATTGAGTTAAAAAAATATTAGCTTCTTTTTTTGTTTTCTTTTTTCCAATTCGTATCGTCCAAAAACCGCTATCAGTTCGATATGCGAAATATTTTAATTCTGAATGTTTTTTAATAAATGAATTAGCTTTTTCCTTATTTTTAAAAGTTGCTACTTGAATTGAATAAACAATTTTAGAATTAGAAAAAACATAAATCGTTAATAAAAAAAAGTTTGGAGGGGAAACGATGATTTTAAAGCCAGAAATGGAAAAAAAGCTTATAATTGATATTTTAAAAAAATTTGGTATTCCAGAGGAAGATGCCAAAATAACTGCCGATGTTTTTGTTGATGCTGAT
>OFBC01000131.1_pt1 | contig 10935 bp, 6 predicted proteins | sample 1520411 | NCBI WGS metagenome assembly OFBC01 (sample SAMEA3696446, study PRJEB22514) | metagenome | biome: water; feature: marine; material: hydrothermal vent | place: Pacific Ocean | collected 2014-08-12 | depth 1521 m
GAATATCTTTTCGAGATTGTTTTGTAATCTACTGAAAAGATTAAATATTTTTTGCAACTCCGAAAGTTGAGTTTTAAAAAAAGTTTTTCAGGGGTAAACCATGTATTGTAATAAGTGTAATTATACATCATTTGATCACCTCCCAACCTGCCCCAGATGTGGCTATGAATGGGATGATGATCGCGAAAAACTGAACTTAAAATGGGTCGGATACAATGAGACAACATGGATAACGTGGGAGGAAAATTCTTTTTCTGAAAAAAGGAGGCAGGAGAAGAAAATTTCCTTTACTCTACAAGATGACCTGCCTGTACACTCGCCCTCCCTGGACAAATCAACAAGAAATGAAAGGGTGCACCCTGCTGACATCGCTAAAAGCCGGGCAGAATCCCAGGATGAGCCTGATGATGTTGAAATTGATTTTGAATTTTCCCTGGACGAAACAAATTTTGCCTCTCCTGGAGAGATAAATCAGGAGCTTGCAAATAACGAACACAATCTTTCTAATGTATCTGAAGCCGCTCAAAACTCCAGGGCAAAAACAACGCATCCACCCAGCGAATCCGTGCAGGACAATCAAGCCGCAAAATCTGGAGAAATTGATACATCCGCAGAAATAGAAAAAATTGAAGAGGAAGTAATTGAAATTTCTTTTGAAAATGCCGATTTCTTTCAAAAAGAAAATAATGTTGTGATTACAAACAAAACTAAAACATCTTCTGATAAGGCCCCCAAAAAGGCTGCCCTTCCCCGGCAAAACAGCATTAACAACATATCTTTTCCCGAATTGGAGCTGCTTGAAGAGGAAGAAGGCAAAAAACATGATTAAAATACTTGACTTATACAACCGAAAGTCATAGAAGCCTACTTCTGTTGCGCCCGTAGCTCAGCTGGATAGAGTGCCGGACTACGAATCCGTAGGTCGCAGGTTCGAATCCTGCCGGGCGCACCAATAATTTCAAGGGTTTACGGAAAATTGCCGTAAGCCCTTTTTTGATGTTGACCAGATTTTGGTCAACTTCTGGTCAACAGTCGGACATGATGTTGGATGCTGAATAATGCTCTTCTGGGAAGTTAATTGGATATTTGTTTTAATATGGACGGCTATTGCGCCATATCTATTCTATAAAATTCGGTCCTAATCGTGTAAGAAGGGACTTTTCTCCCACCCGACGAGGGGTTCATTCCTTAAAGTCAGCTAACCCTGCCAAGCATAATCAAATCCTGATCAAGGTCGTGCCTGAGTACCTGCAAGCGCTCAAAAACTCCTGCCAATTGATCCCCTGATACCAGGCTAAGATGAAACGGAAACAGGCTCGTAGCATTAAGGATTGCTCTTAAAACGCTTTTCTTTTCAGGTTGGGCATGTAAAAAGGCTTCCACAAGCCAGGCAATGAGTTTTAAACTTTTTATATCCTGAGACATACCCTGAGTATAAACACCTTTACTGGATGTCTCTTTTAACACACCCCAATCTATGAAACTTCTCAACACTCGCTGAACCGCTCTGGACACTGTTTCGCGCTCGCCATAATGTTCTCTCATACGTCTCTGGATTTGCCTGGCCACAACTCTTCCTTGAAGTTCTAACAAACGCCCTACATAAGACGCCACAGTGCTCCAAAAAGGATAAACAGCCATTATCATGCCCCAGTGCACTATAATATGATATTCTCGCGGCAAAGTTGCAATAAGCTCAAGACCATCTTGCTGAAGGCAGGAAAATTCTTCTGAAGGACGGACCCAGACTCTCATCAAAATAGTAATTGTCTTATCCAGTGAGCCACGAACATTACTATTGCTGCCCGGAAATTCAGGTTGAAGTTCTTTTTGCAATATTGTCTTTATTGCAGGGGCTTTTTGCCCTGCCAGAGCAAGATAGGCTGTCTGTTCCAGCCATTTAAGACGAATAATGCGATCAATCCCGATCCTGGTATAGCGTGAACTAACAGACGGATTCATTGACTTTTCCTGTCAACCAATAGCGGTAGCGCAAGGGGAACAACTACTTCCTCAACACTTATTCCACCGTGACACACTGAATTGTCCCCTTCCCGCACAAAAGCTGTTCTATCTGGAGCAAGAAGAGGAAAATAGTCTTCTGGCAGACCAACTGGCGGCCACTCCAATGCCTCTGGAAAAGAGTCCCTGATCCTCTTCCTGAGTCTTGCATCAGAATAAATGCGAACGCGCTCCCCGCGAAGATCTGCCACTGCTCCTTCAGCAGGCCGTCCACATCCTTTAGCCTCAATATTGCCGTGATCAGAAGACAAATAAACCAGAAAATCATTATTTAACAAAAATTCTATAAGCTGAATCAGAAAACCTGATTTACCCCACTGGCGAACAGAAGCCAGCATACCAGCCGCGCCCAGTTCCATACCGTGCATAATTTTATCAATTTTATCAATAACCAATCCTGCTACGCGAAGTTTTGGCCTGGCCAGAATTTCAAAAGTTTGATCCAGATCTTTATCTCCCAATCCTTTGACATAAGCTATTTCAACTGATTTAAGGCCCTGATCAACCCAGAACTGTGTCCAGAAAGCAGGCTCTTTGCTGGTGGAATGTATGCTGCCAGGAAAATAAAGTGGTGGTTTGCCAGCAAAGGCAGCCTGACGGGAAACAGATGTGATGGTAGGAATCCAGGCAAAAAGAGCGCTTTCACGAAATTTTAAATTATCATTTTGCTCTTCAAGAACACCCTTGAGTACAATCCACTGCTCCAGAGAAAGTCCATCCACCAATATAAGCGCAAGTTTCCGTTCAAGCACCTTACAGGTGCTCGATATATTCTGTCTGGACATAGATGATGAGTGATGCAACATATAGCGCGGGAGATGATGAACCATCACAGGGTTAATGGCAGGTAGATTGATCAAACTGGCATACCGTTTTTTGACCCAGCAAAGGAACTTTTCATCAATCTTCCGGGTAATGGTTTGTATTCGCCTGGATAAAGAAACCCATTGCTCATAACCATTATCCTTTTCATTTATAGATAGCTCATTACTCATTACTTTAAGATTGGCCCACATATAGGCAAAGCGAAACCATTCATCATAGCGAGCAGTTGGCGGGGGAACAGAATTTTCTATATTTTTTAATAAACCTTCTATACGATTTAAAAGCATTTCTGTTTTAGATGTTGCAATACCAATATTTACCCAGCTATCAACTAAAGTATCAGCTTTTGCATAATTAACTGGTTTAAGCAGACCTTCAAGAAAAAGATTGTCAATATAGATACGAATATCGTCGTGATCAAAGGGTATATCTTCAGGGCCAGCAATTTTAAATCCATAATTTGCAAGCTTATCATGAAAATTGTTTTGCTCACACCTGGTAATACGATCAAGAAATACAGGCCAGCGCTCCTGCAAAAATAAGAAAAATGCTTCCCGATCAGGAATAATAACTTCTAAAGGCCAGTCATCAAATTGATTATTCTGGCGCAATACCTGAATAAATCGCTCATCTAAAATGCGTGGAATCCGCGTGTTGGTATAATGACGGCGAAGGAGCACACGCAGTAAATCTGACGGCTGTTTGATAAGTTCAGGGGCAATCTCAAAGACATGGCGCAGAATAAAATCTTTTGTGGCGTTGTCACCAAGCTGTCCTGGAGCATATTTTATCTGCGCATCATACAAAACATCCAGGTCAGCCCGATCAAGTGCTGTTACCACAGGATAACTTAAATTTGGGAAAATATCGCCTAAAGAAAAGGATAATTTACGACCAGCCTGCAATAAATCATAAGGCAAAACATCAAGCTCACTTGCTGTCTGAAGCACAACAACCAGGTCTGTCTCTTTGCCCTGATCCCAGTGGGAACGAAACCTGGATTCATAGGCATAGCGAAAGGCAATATGATCTTCAAAGGGAATTAATTCAAATCCACGCTCACGAATACCCTCAAGGATTTTTTCCTCAAGAAGCAGGCCATCTGGATCAGCCACAATAGTCAGCCGGGCAATCCGTGGAGTAAATTCGCTCAAGATATGATCCCGCCAGCTTTTCTGGGAAACGGGGAAAGGGGGAGTGGGAGTTATTTTATCAGCCATTTGTCTGCGTCAGGTATTCGTTTAATAACTACCCTGAAAAAATTGCCATCGCGGTTATCCTCAAATTCAATATGAGGATACGCTTTCAATGCCCGTCTAATTCCACTCCCCAGACCTCTATATGGCAGGATTTTTGTTGCATATGAAGCTAAGATAGGGTTTCTTATATTAGAAACACCTTTTTTTATATTTTCCACAGTCAAATTATTCGGAAGATGTCCAGGGCTGATAATTTCTATGCGATCATCAAACACAAATAATTTTATTGGAGCAGAAATAAAGTAATCTCTATGAATCAAAGCATTGGCAATCAATTCCTCAAGAGTTACTTTTGGAATTTCCGGCTCTCCGGGAGCATTCACATTTCTGTCTTTCTGAACATGCCTGATATTACGAAGTACAAATCCCATCGATTTATGAAAAATAGTAGATATTTTACCTTTTAGATCTTCACTATCCCTATATCGGGTTTCATGAATTTCAGTCCCGGGAAAAGAAATCGCTTTTACAATAAAAACAGGAAGTTTTACACTGGGATTTTTTGCAAAAAGCAAAGCGCCGGCAACATTCAACGCTTTGTTGCTCATCAAGTTCATATTTTCCAGAAGTGTTTCAAGAGCCGTGTTATTTTCATCGAGTGATTCTTCAAAATTTTGTTCGTAAAACTCTTTAAAATATTCTATATCAACATTAGCTATTGTTAATCCGGGAACAGGGATTTCATCACCATGAATCAATCCCGCCTGTTGAAATAAACGTTGCAATTCCTCTCTGGATGTGGCTTTGCGTTTATCCGCTCCGCTTTTTACCCAGATGACCCCATCCTTATCCATATAAGGTTTACTAATGCCATCGGGCACACTTATTATCATTACCAGACCGTCAGGAGTTACTATGTTCTCGCTTATAGGATTTATCGGTGGCCGAACATGTTGTGATGCAGCATTGGATACAAGTTGATTCAATCGTCTCATATCATCGAAAGTCAAACCGGAAAAAGTTCCGTCATCACCTACCCCTATAAGAATTTTACCACCACCAGAATTACTAAATGCTACCATTTCCTGAGCTAATGATACTTCATTGGTAACATTTGCTTTAAACTGATGTTTACTATCTTCTCCCCTGGCAATAATTTCTAAAAGCTCTGCGGTTTCCATATTTCATATCTCCTCTGACGTTGCTTAAAAGCCTCTTCACCACCTTCCATGATATTTACGATTTCCTTTTGCATTTCCGGACAATCAATACTTCCTATCTTAGTATGTATCAGGTTATCCGAGAATGAACATGAAATAATCTGTTCCGCATCACCCAATACAGGAAAATTGGCATTATGAGTGGCAAATATAAATTGTGTGTTCGGTTTTATCTTGCATATTAATTTAATTACATCTTCATAAATAGTTTGATTATCCAGATCGTCTTCCGGTTGATCTATAATAAAGACATCATTATCTTTCTGACTCAAGACAAAAAGAATTAATGCGGATGCTCTTTGGCCAAGAGAATGGTGCTTTAATTCTTTTCCACGATATTCGATTGTAAATTTATTTGGCACCTGCCAGGTTAAAAGGTCTGCCAGATTTTTATTAAAATAATCTTGAAAATTTATTATTGATGTTCCAATAATATCTTTTACATCATCAAAATTTCTATAAATATCTCCAAAATCTGAAAACTTCTCCGCAAGTAATTCAAAAGTTGCCTCACGAATACGACTTCCTCTGAATATACTTTTCATATACTCAATAAAAGCTTTCTTGTCTCCTTTAAAATCAATTTTTATGGTTAAAGATGAATGCTCTTTATTTACTTTATCCAATTCCTTTTTGATTTTCTGAAACTCTTCATGCCATAAATTATTAAGGTTTGTTAATCCTCGAATGAGTTCATCCTGCAATGCGCTGCGAACATCTTCCTGTTTTTCCAGAGCTTTTAGCATTTGAGTGGCCTGGTCCACAATTTTCGTTAGTTCACGAAATTCATCCGGACGTATGGCCTGAACACCAGATCTCTGCAGCTGCTCGGCCAATTTCCTTTCTATTCTGGCAAATTCTTCTTTTAAACTTTCTCTTAACTCTTCAAATTCATTAACTTTTTCTTTTAATTCAGTTAAAATTTGATTGCTTTCCTTCAGTTCATTTTTAATCCTTTCAAAGGATACAATCAATCTATCGTAAACAGCAAAGAATTCTTTGAAAAAGAACTCATTTTGCTTTGATGTATAAACTTTTTCATTTTTCAAATCATCTTCATATTGATTGATAAATGATTCCAGATCACTAAGATAAGATTTTGTTAAAGAAATTACATGAGAACATTTTCTGAAATCAGCATCGAACGCAATCTCTTTTTGCAGCTTTTCTTCAACACCATGTTCTTGATAAAATTTAAGTCTAAATTTCGCATCTTTTAATTTATTTTCATATTCCTTTCTTTTCTCTCTAATATCAGATACTTTTTTGATTTGTTTTACAATATCAATTACCTTCTGTCGTTGTATTTCAATTCTGGAACGAATATCAGCAAGTTTTTCTCCTACCAATTTTTCCACCAGATCCTTTTCAAAACCTTCTCCTGTGGCAGAGAGATCCTTTTGACCGAAATATACAGGTTTATGCAAAACTGTCTCTCTGATGGAAATTCCAGGGTGATGTATTCCATCAATATATACATCAGGTTTTTCTTTGAGAATACGCCTGATTTCATAAATCATTCCGTGTCTATCTTTAGCTTTTACAGTAATTTTTCCACCACTCCCAAGAACATATTCAACAAGTCGTGTTTTATATTTTAAATCCATTGCTTTTTGCCCAAAAGGAATATTCAGGGCATAACGAACGGTTTCCAGTATTGCTGATTTGCCACTTCCGCGAATACCTATCAAAGTATTAAGTTCAGGAGAAAAATTCACAGTCTCTCCATCAAGACAACCGCCTTCAAAAGAAACGCTAATAATATGCGAATGGGAATATTTCGGTTTTTCTCCGATTATGACTCTGTTTTCATAATCAAGCAGGGCATATTTGACAGCTTCAAAAGTATAGTCCCCTATTTTCAAGTAACATCTTTTTCCTTTGCCTATTTCTTCTATAGCCTTGGGATCAGAACCCTCAACTTCTGCAGGATACCAATCAGTTAGCCATTGCTTAACTTTTTCCCGACTTTTTTTATTAAATTTATTATGGGTACGTACTTTTTGGAATCCTAAAGTTCTCTGCTTAAAAAGTACATTTCTCCCCAATTCTTTCAATCTACCGCCATCCAATTCATTCCACAATCCACTTCTATCCTCTACATGGGCAAAAATCAGAAAAAAATCCCTGTGATAGCCCTCAAGTTCGCCTATGATTTCAAGAAGTCCCAAAGAGGTTCTTCCGTTTTCATTCTCATATTCTTCAGGAGTCTTACCTTTAAAAACCACATTCAGGAATTGATTGATATAATCATTCCCGTTTTTCAACCAATCATCACTAAATACAATAAGGGTATGAATACCGTTTGCGCCGTCATTAACCGAGAGTTCAACACCCGGAAGCAAAAAAATCCCTCTTTTTCGTGCGGTCTTTTTCAACGCTTTAAACTCATCATAATCAAATTTATTATGATTGGTTATTACACCAACCTCAATTCCTGCAGATTTCAATGCTTCTACATATTGTGAATTGTAATAATTTTCATCACCTGAATACGAGAACTCTTTATCTGCTTTAGTGTGAAGATGAAAATCCGCGCGCAGCCAACGGCTGCCATAAGGAAAATTTTTATTACAAATTTCCATTATTCCCCCCATCCTTTTTCCTCTCTCCCTGTTTCTTCCATTCCCCATTCTCCGTTTCACCAATCACCCGAACCAGAAGCAATGGCAACATTTCTGGCATTACTTCCATTTTAAGCTCAATTTGGTTCTGAAATTCCCTTTCTTCTTGAGCTAAAAGATTAAGGCGATAATTTCTCACCTGGGGCAGACCAATTCGTTCAATTATTTTACGCCGAACTAAAAAAGCTCGCTCTCCTTTTTCCCGCTCCTTAGCGATATGCTTTTGATATGCCTGTTTAAGTTCCTCATATATATCTTTACCATATTCCAGAGCCACTTTCTTAAGTTGTAAAAAAGCCTGATGGGATGTTTCACTATCCAGATGACGCACAATAATTGGTTCAGAGGTGAGTAACTGATCCCAGATGTACCTGGCAGTTGGCATATATACCCGGCCATTGTCAGATAAAAATAAAGGCAACATACGCCGCTTTCTTGTGAGTAATGAAGATTCCGCGCTGAAAAGGGAATCATTTTGAATGGAAATTTGCCACAATGACCAGAAGCCCTGAATCTCCGGGGAAAGGTCAGGAAGGGTGATAACAGGCACTGGTTGACCAGGAGCAAAGCAGGGAAGCCTCATGGTCAAACCGCGTATTTTAGGATTTTCCAGTGTCATTTGACAAACAGCAGGGTTCTTTTCTGCACTTTTCGCACTAAAAACTACATCTGTCATGGTTTCACCATCAGGCCAGGTAAACATCCATTTCCCACGTTTCTTTTCTGCCTGACCTCCACTTATCTGCAAATAATTTACAGTCATCCTCTCCACCCAATGAGGAAGGGGATGAGACATTAAGCGCTGGGCATCATGAGGATTTAAGTCCTCTGCTGAGCCAAAAACAGCTACACTCTCACGAACTTCCTGTGCCTGCTGCTGAATATTTTTTACAACCTGCTCTACACTCTTTTCAACTGTTTCTGGATTTAAAATAGCCTCTATATATAAATCATCAAAAAGCTTACCTGCCTGGGCTGAATCAAGAACATCTGAGGTCTTGTCTATACCAAAATCATTAAAAATAACCTCTAGTTTTTGCTCCAAAACCTCGCGCACACGATGCTCAACAGAGTCTTCAAAAACAAAATTAATGGCCCGCACAGTATGGGGCTGACCAATACGATCCACTCGTCCAATGCGTTGTTCCAACCGCATTGGGTTCCAGGGAATGTCATAATTAATAACAACATGACAAAACTGAAGATTTAAGCCTTCACCACCCGCGTCTGTAGAAATTAGAATCTGTGCTTTTTTTGCAAAGTCATCCTGAACTTTTTTTCGCAAATCCATGTTCATGGAGCCATTAAGACAAACAACCTTAAAACCTCGCTCACTCAAAAACTCAAACAGCATCTCCTGGGTTGGTACAAACTCAGTAAAAACCAGCACTTTCAGATCAGGATCGCCTTCCTCTGCCTGAAGCCGATAAATCCAATCCAACAGCGCCTCTGCTTTGGCATCAGGGCCTTTAAGCTCACAACGAATAGCAGCATCCAGAAGAAATTTTACTTCTTCTTGTTCATTTTTTAGAGCATTTAACTTTTCGTGAAGTAAAATTTTCCGTTGTGTTTCGCCATCTAAATCATAAAAAATTTCAGGTTCCTCATTTAAAATTTCCGCTTCAACAAAAAGATCAAGAACCTGGGGTCTGGATTTTAAAACTTCAAGACGACGCTCCAGCGTTGTCCTGATGGCGCGGGTACTGGAGACTACCAGACGCTGCATTAAGATCATAAGAAATCCAATGTAACTGCGCTTTTCCTGCATGGCCTGATTATAGCCTTTTCGCACATACTCAGTAACTGCTTCATAGAGTAATCTCTGTTCCTGATGGCGTTCTTCCCAGGAAACTGGCGCAAGTTCTGTGCGTCTGGGTTTAAAAAGTGGCTTTCCTTCCGCATCAATGGCGCACCGCTTTTCCGTGCGAATGATATAGGGCTGTACTCTGTCCCGCGTGACACTGCTGATATCAGGAAAGGCATCAGGATCCAGCAAAGAGATCAATCTATGAAAAGCATCAGTTTTACCCTGATGTGGTGTTGCTGAAAGCAAAAGCAAATAAGGTGCTGCCTCAGCCAGACCCTGACCAAGTTTGTACCGGGCAACCTGGTCTGTGCTACCACCTAAACGGTGAGCTTCATCAACAATAATTAAATCCCAGCCAGCAGAGATTAAATCTTCAAACCGCTTCCGATTGTAGTCAGCTATTTGTTTTTTTGTCCAACCTCTCCGTTTAATAAGTGGTTTAACTGAATCCATAGGGCAGACTATTTGATGATAACTCTGCCATATATTGTCATGGTCTGCATAAAGAGAAGAAGATGAGTCACCAGGGATAAGCAAGCGAAAATCCTCATTAAAATGAGTGCGCATTTCAGCTACCCATTGAGTAACTAATCCTTTGGGCGCAATTACCAGCGTTCGCCTGACCAATCCTCGCAGTTTTAGCTCCCGCATAATAAGGCCAGCCTCAACTGTTTTGCCAAGACCAACTTCATCTGCCAGGAGATAGCGCACACGATCAGAGGAAATGGCTCTGGATAATGCCCGTATCTGGTGAGGCAAAGGAATGACTGAAGATTCAATGGGCGCAAGCAAGACATCCTGTGTTAGTGCGTCAGCTACACGGGCAGCAGTTGCCAGATAGATTAAGTGATGAGTGGTGAGGGGTGAGGACTGAGTGGGTGAAAGGGAGGACGGGGTTACGCGAATGATTGAATCAGTAGAAGGCAGCCAGACACGGAAAACCGTATTTCCCCACAGGCAGGATTTTTCAATGATTTTGCCTATGGTGTTCTGGGAATGGACGAAAACCCAGTCGCCTTCGGTAAAATCTGGAAAGTCCATGATAAGATCTGAAGTTCAAAATTTTTAGATCAAAGTATCCTTTAACACTTTGTTAATACATGAGTCGCCTGCAAAAAGTCCCTTTTTTGCAGGCAATGTTGAATGTTGAATGCTTCACCCTGTTGAATGTTGTCAGGGACAACCCCGCAAAGCGGGATTCAACAGGGTAAATGTTGAATTATTACAATATGTTATAA
>OFBC01000134.1_pt1 | contig 10727 bp, 9 predicted proteins | sample 1520411 | NCBI WGS metagenome assembly OFBC01 (sample SAMEA3696446, study PRJEB22514) | metagenome | biome: water; feature: marine; material: hydrothermal vent | place: Pacific Ocean | collected 2014-08-12 | depth 1521 m
AGGCCAATATTGGCACCGATAACAGTCGTAGTTTTAAGCCTTTTGGTGTGAGTGTGATAAAAACAGCCAGTACAAATAGAATTAAATCGAGCGTTTGTGTTTGAGTGTAATGCCATTGATTAAACTCAAACTGCTGTAATAAGCCTAAAAAATAGCTAAGCCCAGCCAAAGCTTGATCGGCCACTGCAAAGCTTAATTCAGCCGGATACGACAAGCCAATAAGTACCAATATTGCACCGATTAAAGATAGTGGTGTGACAATAAAACTAAAGACAGGAATGGCAACTAGATTGGCAATCGGTGAGAGCAAAGAGCCTGAGGCAAAAAACCAAGCAATTAAAGGTAGCGTAGCGACACTAATTAACAGTTGTATATAAAGCAGTCGAAACATCCAAGACTTATCCTGATGTTGTTTAACGCCATAAATAATAACCCCAACTACGTAAAACGATAGCCAAAAACCAACACTGAAAATACTCAGTGGATTATTAGCTAATACCAAAATAAGTGCCAAGCCATAGAGTTGCCAGACATTATGATGTCGCCGTAGAATCAAGCTAACAAAAACCACGCCAGCCATAATAAAAGCCCTACCTGTTGGGATAGAAAAGCCTGCAATCAATGCATATAAAAAAGCCGAGAGTAATCCAAAATAGGCGGCCAATACTTGGGCTGGAATCTGATGACAGCAACGCTGACAACGACGCCATAAAAATTGTACCAATAAAAACACAAACCCAGAAATCAAACCAATGTGCAGCCCGGAGATGACACTTAAATGCGTGGTATTGGTGTCTTTAAATAGTTCCCAATGTGATTCTTTAATAAAAGATCGGTCACCAATAATCAATGCATTGACCACACCACCAAAATCTAATACCTGTAAGAATGGCTGTAATGAATAACGAAGATCTTGTCTAAATTGATCCATTGAATTGGTTTGATTAACTTGAATCAGTTGGTTAGATTTTGAAGACCTGACATAACCCGTTGCACCCATCTGTTTGTAAAACAACCATTGTTCGTAATCAAATCCACCTAAATTCTGATAGCCATTGTTGCGTTTAAGTTTGAGTTGTAATTGCCAGGCATCACCCGTTTGTAAAGCAGGGCGATTTTTACCATACCAAGAGAGTTTAAGTCGACTTTTAAAGGGAGAATTAGCATAAAAATAAATTTGGTTTTATCGGTAGAGGCTTCGGGTAAATCTACAATTACGCCGGTAACAAGTATCGATTGATTGAGGTAAATCTCATCTACATGGGTGTTTAAATTTTGTACAGAGAACCAGCCCATCCAGGCAAAACCCAGTAAAAAAACCAAACCGTTAAGTGACAGTGGTTTTTGGTGTTTAAAGAGTGTAAAAATTGCTAAAAAACCACACAAAATTAAAACCCATTCATTACTCGATATTTCAAGTGTATTTTTGAACGAAAATACGCTGATACCGAGTAGAAAATTTAGGGCGTAAATCAGCATAAAATTAACAATAAAATGGGATAGTAATTAAATTAAATAATTACTATTTTATGATAGTCTAATATTTCGTGAAACACTTGATTTAATACGTGGAACATCAAAAGTTATCCTCTTATGGATTGTTGGCGATGTAAATGAGCATTCTCTAATATAATCATTTGCAGTAAATTTTTATAAGTTATTGATTTTTAATTAAAAAAATAAATTGTTTAGTTTTTATTCAAAACCATAGAAAACCGCAATATATCGGTGTTTTTCATAGATTTTGATAAGATATTAACAGAGTTATCCACAGTTTTGTGAGTAACTCTATTGAGTGTTGATTTAACAAGGTTTTTCGTTATTTATAAAAACTTTTTATTGATGATTTCAATGATTTTTCGACCCAGCTTTTGTTTGCTGTTTTTTGCCAGTTTTATACTACTTTTATGGTCGATAAATACCACGGCATTTTCATCACTTTTAAAGCCTAAATCAGCGCTTGAAACGTCATTTAAAATAATAGCATCACAACCCTTGTTTTTAAGCTTGTTTTGGGCATTTTCAAGTAAATTTTGTGTCTCTGCAGCACAACCAATGCAAATGGGTTTTTGCGGTAATTGACAAACATCTTTTAAAATATCTTTGGTTGGTGTGAGCTCTATTGTGAGCACTTGATTAGACTTCTTGATTTTGTGATTTTTAGGGTTTTTTACTGAATAATCACTCACCGCTGCACAGGCAATAAAGATGTCTTGATCTTTGATATTTTCCATCACTGATTGGTACATTTGTTTGGCACTGCTGGCATATATTTGCTTAGAAGGCTCACTGATTGAAGTAGAAATATTGCCAATAATTAATGTCACCTGTGCGCCCGCCTCAATACAAGCATCTGCTAAAGCCATACCCATCTTGCCACTAGAATGATTGGATAGGTAGCGAACAGGGTCAATCGCTTCAATGGTGGCACCTAAAGTGATTAGCACTTTTTTGCCACTCAGCTTAGTAGATAGAAACATTGAGCCTACTTGCTTAGCGATTTCAGTTGATTCAGCCAGTCGTCCTTCACCAATATCGCCACAGGCTTGTGCCCCATGCGCAGGATCAATGACTTGAATGCCACGCTGTACAAGTGTGGCTAGATTGTCTTGAACACCATTAGAAGCGTACATTTGTTGATTCATCGCCGGTGCAATTAAAACTGGGCAATCACTGGCTAAAACCACGCTACTGAGTAAATCACAAGCTTTGCCTGCAGTTAGATTGGCAATTGTATTAGCACTGGCTGGTGCAATTAATAGCGCATCTGCCCATTTAGCTAATTCAATATGCCCCATGGATAGCTCGGCTTCTTTATCCCATAAATTATCATGAACTTTGTTTTTAGAGGTGGCTTGTAAGGATAGCTCGGTAATAAATTGCGCACCACCTTGGGTTAAGATAACCCGCACTTCAGCGCCTAAATCTTGCAAACGACGTACAATATCAGGCGCTTTATAAGCAGCAATTGAGCCACTAACGCCAAGAACAATACGTTTGTTGGTTAAGCTGCTCATGTTTTTATATTAGCGGTTATGCGGATATCATCCCCCACCATTCTAATATCGTTAATATTGAGCTGAATTTTATCCTGCATTTTTTTGAGTGCTAGAGTCGCCATTGAGTTAGCATGACTACCCATGAGTATTGGTGCGGTATAAATGATAAATTCATCAATCAAATGCGCTTCAATCATCGCTCCAATTAAGTTAGGCCCAGCTTCAAGTAAAACAGTGTTGATACCTTGGTCACCCAATTGTTTGAGTGCATCGGTTAAATCGAGTTTACCATTTTCAAGTGTTTTGCCGTTACTAGGATCGAGAATTAAAGTTGGCGCATCGTTTGAAAAAATATTAAGCGTTTGATCCGTGATTTTTTGTCGACTGTCAATCACTACTCTTAAAGGCGATACAGTAGGCGCATCGAGCCGCACAGTCATGAATGGATTATCAGATAAGATAGTGCCAGATCCGGTCATGATGGCTTGGTGTTTAGCACGTAAATGTTGCACATCTGTTCTAGCGGCTTCACCCGTAATCCATTGGCTTTCACCTGAAGCCATGGCAGTTTTGCCATCGAGACTCATGGCGATTTTGCAAGTGACAAAAGGCAGGCCAGTTTGCATGCGTTTAATAAAGCCACGATTAAGCCTCAAGGCTTCGTTTTCTAATAAGCCAACACTTACTTGAATACCAGCTGCTTCCAATAGTGCTAGACCTTGACCACTAACCAAAGGGTTTGGATCTAGTGTAGCGATAACCACACGCTGAACACTAGCATCAATAATGGCTTGTGCACAAGGCGGTGTTTTACCAACGTGAGAGCAAGGCTCTAAAGTCACATAAAGTGTCGAATCATCAGCCTGGTGATTGATTTGCTCTAAAGCGTTGATTTCTGCATGCGCCTCACCAAAGGTTTGATGGTAGCCTTTGGCTATGATTTGATCATCTTTAACAACCACACAACCCACCATAGGATTGGCTTTAACGCCATCTCTACCTTGACCAGCAAGCTTAAGTGCGAGTGACATGTAATGTGAGTCATTTTTTGAAAAAGTTGCCACGATATTTCAGATATAATTGCTTAAATTTTTTTAAATAAGTTTAACCCTATTTTACCCAGGAGAAACAACGTGGATGAGAAGAAAAAACAAGCCCTAAAAGCGGCACTTGCACAGATTGATAAGCAGTTTGGCAAAGGCTCAGTTATGTATTTAGGCGATGATCAGGCTCAAGCAGGTATTGAAGCGGTTTCTACGGGCAGTTTAAGTTTAGATATTGCACTCGGCATTGGTGGTTTGCCACGTGGTCGTGTGGTTGAAATTTACGGCCCTGAATCTTCGGGTAAGACAACCTTAACCTTGCACGTCATTGCTGAGATGCAAAAGTTAGGCGGCACAGCGGCCTTTATTGATGCTGAGCATGCGTTGGATCCACAATACGCCAGACGACTCGGTGTGAATACCGATGATTTACTAATCTCTCAGCCAGATACCGGTGAGCAAGCCTTAGAGATTACGGATATGTTAGTACGTTCGGGTGGTGTGGATATCGTGGTGATTGATTCAGTCGCTGCACTCACACCAAAAGCAGAAATTGAAGGTGAAATGGGCGCTTCGCACATGGGTTTACAAGCCAGATTAATGTCACAAGCGTTAAGAAAATTAACCTCAAACATTAAAAAAACCAACACTATGGTGATTTTTATTAACCAATTACGTATGAAGATTGGCGTCATGTTTGGCAACCCTGAAACCACAACGGGTGGTAATGCGCTGAAATTCTACGCCTCAGTGCGTTTGGATATTCGCCGTATTGGTGCAATTAAGAAGGGCGATGAAATTTTAGGCAATGAGACGCGTGTTAAAGTATTGAAAAACAAAGTCGCACCTCCATTTAAAAAAGCTGAATTCCAAATTTTATATAATCAAGGTATTTCACGTGAAAGTGAAATTATTGATTTGGGTGTTACTCACGGCTTTGTTGAAAAAGCCGGTGCTTGGTATAGTGTTGAGGGTGAGCGCGTTGGTCAGGGTAAAGATAATGCCAGAGATTATTTGATAGAAAATGCCAAGTTAAGCCAAAGCATCGAAGCTAAAATTCGCGAAAAGTTAATGAGTGACGGTGACGACGCCGAGTAAAGAAAAATGTTACGCAGCTGCAATGCAGATGCTGGTTAGACGCGAACATTCTGTTTTTGAACTTACACAAAAATTAATCAATAAAGATTTTGATCGTGCTGATGTTGAGCGAGCACTTGATTTATTGATTAAGCAAAATTATCAAAGTGATGAGCGTTTTGCTGCTGAGTTTATCCAAATGCGCTTTAACCAAGGTAAGGGACCAATCAAAATATCTGTTGATCTTAAGCAGCGCGGTATCAGTCATTTTGATTTATCGATGTATGATTTTTACGCTTTGGCTCAACAAATTAGAGTGACTAAATATGGAAATGAAATCCCTAGTGACTACAAAGAGCAAGCCAAACAAAAACGATTTTTACAATCCAGAGGCTTTGATTTTGAACAAATCAACCAGGCGTTCAGTCATGAATAAAATATTTACCATGCATTCTCCGCTCTACATCAAATATCCAAATGGTGAAACACGCGTGATTGAGGAAATTTTCCAACATTCAAAAGGTGTTTTGTATTTTGAACTATTTTGGGAAAAGGATCCTAAGTACAGTATTCATTTGGTTGAAGGCGAGATTACAGGTGATGGCCCATGGCGAGTGGGTGAGTGCAGTTTTCATATACTTGGGTGTAATCACACCCATCCACAAATGTGCGAAATGCACGCTTTTTGGCAGCAAGAACTCTTGCAAAGGCCTGAACAATTTAGAGCCACTGACGTGGTAAAGATTGCCCTAGAAAAAGGCGCAATTTTGCCCGATGACTATCCTATCAATGATGCACAGTTCCGCTAAGCAAACACAAGCATACGATTTTAAAACCCGAGATATTAAGGTTTTAAGAAAGTTATTGCCTTACCTGCTGAAGATGCGCGCTCGTGTGATTTGGGCAACCCTATTTTTAATTGCTGCTAAGTTAGCCAATGTGGCAGTACCCGTTGTTTTAAAAGAAATTGTTGATTCATTAGATCAAACCAATGTACTAATGATTTTGCCATTAGGCATGTTGTTTGCTTACGGTGCGCTTCGATTGGCAAGCTCGTTATTTAATGAGCTTAGGGATGCGATTTTTGCCAAGGTTCGTTATCACGCCATGCACCTTATTGCGCTCGGCGTGTTTAAACATTTACACACGCTAGATTTGTCTTTCCATCTTGATAGACGTATTGGTGGTATTACCCGAGATATTGATAGAGGTACGCAAAGTGTATCGACTTTATTGTCTATTTTCGTGTTTAACATCATCCCATCGTTTTTTGAAATTTGCTTAGTGATTGGGCTTTTATGGATAAATTATGATTCCTTTTTTGCGTTGATTTCTCTTTTGACTGTTGTATTCTATATTGCTCTAACCTTGGCAATTACCACTTGGCGCATGAAGTATCGTTATCAAATGAACGACATGCAATCCGAAGCCAATACCAATGCAGTGGATAGTCTGATTAACTATGAAACAGTTAAATACTTCAACCGTGAAGACTTTGAAGTGAATCGTTATGACAACACAATGGCACGCTGGGAAGATGTTGCTACTAAAAGTTTTACTTCAATGACAGCGCTTAATTTTATTCAAGGTGCAGTGATCGCCCTTGGTGTGACTGTTATTTTGATTACGGCAGCACAAGGTGTCGTGGATCAAAACCTTAGTCTAGGTGATATGATTATGATTCAGGCCTTACTACTACAGTTGTTTATGCCATTGGGTAGCTTGGGTATTGTTTATCGACAAATTAAACACAATTTTATCGACATGAATAACATGTTTGATTTGCTTGACCAAACTCCAAAAGTAAGTAATGAACAGGGCGCACCTGCACTCAAAGTGACACAAGGTAGGGTTGAATTTAACCAAGTGTCATTTGCCTATCCAGGAAAAAATAAAGTTTTAAAAGACATTAGCTTTACTATTGAGCCGGGGCAAAAAATTGCTATTGTGGGGCAATCTGGCTCTGGTAAATCAACTTTAGCAAAATTGTTGTTTCGTTTTTATGATGTGAGCTCTGGTTCAATTTTGATCGATGGACAGGACATTAAAACTCATCAACAGCATTCGGTACAAACAGCCATTGGCGTGGTGCCACAAGACACAGTGATGTTTAATGAGAGCATTTATTACAACATTGCTTATGGCAAGCAAGATGCCAGCATGGAAGAAGTAAAGCAAGTCGCTAAATTAAGCTTTATTGATGAATTTATTGATCAACTACCACAAGGGTATGACACACTCGTAGGTGAGCGCGGACTCAAGCTTTCAGGCGGTGAGAAACAACGGTTGGCCATTGCCAGAGTGTTGTTAAAAAATCCACCCATTTTGATTTTTGATGAAGCCACCTCAGCACTAGATTCGTATTCTGAAAAAATGGTACAAAAAGCATTGAATGGCTTCTCAGATCAACACACAACCTTTATGATTGCGCATCGCCTATCAACCATTAAGGATGCTGATAAAATTATCGTTCTTGGTGATGGTGCAATTATTGAAAGTGGTACGCACGAAGCATTATTGTCAAATAATGGTAAGTATGCACAACTTTGGCAGTTGCAATCTAAAGACACCTCAAAACAACAATCATGAAATTTAAACTAAACAATACTGACCAAAAAGCACGCCGTGGTCAGATGACTTTTGAACGTGGTGAGGTTGAGACGCCTGCCTTTATGCCGGTGGGTACTTATGGCACCGTTAAGGCGATGACACCTGAAGAAGTGGTTGAGATTGGCGCGCAAATTATTTTGGGTAACACCTTTCATTTAGATATTACGCCAGGTACACAAGTTATTGAAGCCCATGGAGATTTGCATGATTTTATGCATTGGCAAGGGCCGATATTGACTGATTCTGGTGGTTTTCAGGTTTTTAGTTTGGGTGATATGCGCAAGATTAGTGAAAAAGGCGTGGATTTTCGTTCACCTAAAAATGGTGATAAGATTTTCATGGGGCCAGAAGAGTCCATACAAATACAAAAAAAATTAGGCTCCGATATTGTCATGATTTTTGACGAATGCACACCGTATCCAGCCGATAAAGCAACCGCAGACCAGTCGATGCAGTTGTCACTTCGCTGGGCTAAGCGCTCAAAAGCAGAGCATGAAAAATTAAACAATAAAAATGCTTTGTTTGGTATTGTACAAGGTGGTATGTTTGAAGATTTACGTTGTGAATCTGCTCAGGCTTTGGTTGATATGGATTTTGATGGCTATGCCATTGGTGGCTTAAGTGTCGGCGAGCCTAAAGACGAAATGATAAAGGTGTTGGATTATTTACCCGAGCAATTGCCTGATGATAAGCCTAGATATTTAATGGGTGTGGGTACACCAAAAGATTTGGTTGAGGCGGTTGAGCGTGGTATTGATATGTTTGATTGTGTCATGCCAACACGTAATGCACGTAATGGCTATTTATTTACTTCAGTTGGTATTGTTAAAATTCGTAATGCACAATACAAGTTAGACACACGACCATTAGATGAGAACTGTGGTTGTTATACTTGTCAAAATTATTCTCGCTCATATTTGCATCATTTACAACGCAAAAATGAGATCTTAGGTGCTCGCCTAAGCACCATTCACAATTTGTATTATTATCAAGATTTAATGCAACAAATGCGTGATGCTATTGAGCACAATGCTTTTTCAGAGTTTAAACAAAATTTTTACGCCTTGCAGGAGGGTAAATGAATCAGCAACTATTATTTTTTGTTGATGAAGGTGGGTTTGATGATTTCACCCCACTATTTGTTAGTTTAGGCTTTGATGTTGATTTTGAAGATTCACAAAGGAAGGCGGTTAAATTAGCCAAGAAAAATACCTATCAAGTGTTAGTGGCTGAGTTTATTTATAACCCTGAATTTCGTGATCGTGTGAGTAATATTGAGTCTTTATTAGCCACTTTAGAGGGTCACTCTCCTGAAGTTAAAATTATCATCTTGTACGATGAAATCAATCAGCCGCAGCTTAATCAACTCAAACAGCGCTATCGAATGGATGCAACTTTAACTTTCCCAGTTGATGAGAAAACGATTCAAGATTGTATTAGTAACTAGTTTGTTTTTCAAAATAAACATCTAATACTTCTCGAGCAAGTGGCGCTGCTTTAGAGCTACCACTACCCGCATTCTCTACAATGACGGCAATCGCAATCTGTGGATTTTCTACGGGTGCAAAACCCGTGAATAAAGCGTGATCTCTTAAACGCTCATCTAATTTTTCAGCAATGTATTGCTCTTCAGCATCTAGGCCAAATACTTGCGCTGTACCTGTTTTGCCTGCTAAGGTATAGGTTAGCCCTTTATTGAGTCTTCTAGCAGTACCCTTGGGTGCGTAAATGGTTTGTCTCATGCCTTCAATCACATCTTCCCAATTTTGAATGTTTTTAATTGGTATTTGAGCATGTGAGCCTTTTTCTACTTCTTTAATGGGTTGATTGGGCGAGCGTATATTTTTTAGGAGTTTTGGTTGGAAGATTTGCCCTTTGTTAGCTAGTGCAGCTGTTGCCACTGCAAGTTGCAACGGGCTAGAGGTCATGAATCCTTGGCCAATACCAGCAATCAGTGTTTCTCCTCGATACCAAGGCTCATTCCTGTTAATTTTTTTCCAAACTTTTGATGGCAAAATGCCGCCACGTTCGCCCGGAATATCGATACCAGTTTTTGAGCCAAAGTTAAACAGGCTTAAATTATCATGTATTGTATCTATACCCATTTTATTGGCCAGATCGTAAAAGAACACATCGCAAGATTGGGCGAGTGCATCTTTAACATGAACCACGCCATGGCCACTACGTTTCCAGTCGTTAAATTTACGTTTCACATTGGGTAGTTTGTAATAACCTGGGCAGTAGGTTTTGCTGTGTTTGGTGATTACACCTTCTTCAAGGCCAGCCAAGGCAACCATCGGTTTAACTGTAGAGCCTGGCGGATACAAGCCTTGGATGGCACGATTAAGCTGTGGAATGTCTTTTGAGGTTTGTAAAATCTGATAATTTTTATGTGAAATGCCATTAACAAACCAATTAGGATTGTAAGTAGGTGTGCTAACCAAGGCTAAAACTTCGCCATTTTTTACATTAACCACCACGATAGAGCCACGCTTTCCTTTTAATAGAGATTCGGCTTTTATTTGTAAATCTAAGTCAATACTTAAATATAAATCTTTACCATTTTCTGCTGCTTGAATGATTTGTGTATCAATGACACGACCAGTTACATTTCGCTCAATTTGCTTTTTACCACTGGTGCCGTGCAATAATGTTTCGTATTGTTTTTCAATGCCTACCTTGCCAACAAAAGCCGTTCCTAAATAATTTTGCTTGTCATAGAAAGCCTTGTCTTTTTTAGACATTCTGGAAACATAGCCAGCCACATGAACACTGGAATCATTTTTGGGATAAATCCGATGAAAATAGGATTCAACATCAATCCCGATAAACTGATTACTGACTAAAAATTCAGCCACTTGTTTTTCACTGAGTTTGTGCTTGAGCGGAATATTGTGGAATTTTTTGTAGCGATTTCTATTTTTATGAAAGCGCTTAATATCATCATCATCAATAAAGTTTAACTGCTGAAGAGACAGTAGTGTTTTAGCAATATTTT
>OFBC01000135.1_pt1 | contig 10719 bp, 5 predicted proteins | sample 1520411 | NCBI WGS metagenome assembly OFBC01 (sample SAMEA3696446, study PRJEB22514) | metagenome | biome: water; feature: marine; material: hydrothermal vent | place: Pacific Ocean | collected 2014-08-12 | depth 1521 m
GAAACAAATAAATTAATATCAACAATAAGTTTTAAATTCGTGACTTCTAATTATAGACAAAATGCTAATAATTATTTTGAAAATTTATTGGGGGAAACGGCAAATATTAGACGAGTAAATGTAGGATTTGCTCATTTTTTAGTGTTGAGGGGACATACTCCATATTACACAAAAAACAAAGGCAATTTAAGAGGAGAACTTAAAAAAATAGAAATAATAACAGAAAAAGATTTAATAAAATACATTAAATTATATAATGATTTGGATTTTCCACATAAACCAAATGTTTTAGGAATTGCTTTAATGGATTTTGACGATGAAAATAATGCCTATTTTATGGATTTGGATAATATGGAATTTTCAGAAGAATCTAAACAAATATTAAAAAATGAAATATCACTAAATAAATTTATAAAACGAGTTGTTGGATTATGTCAATTAATGGATTGAGTTCAGATAACTATGGAGCTCCATATAATATTACTGGAAATTTAAAAATACCCGATGTATCAAATGGAAAAATAGATAAAAATAAGTTAAATGGTGTAGTATATACTCCAAATTGGATAGTTAAAACCATATTGGATTACTTAGAATATGGCAATAATAATATATCCAATAAAAAAATAATTGACCCGTCTTGTGGAGATGGTGCTTTTTTAAAAGAGGTTGTTGAAAGGTTTATTACTGATGCCTTAAACTCAAATAAATCAATTTCCGAAATAAAAAATCTTTTAGAACAAAATGTTTATGGAATAGATATTGATAAAAACGCTATTGAATTATGCAGAATTAATTTAACTAATATTGCTAAAAAATACGGCATCCATGATGTTAATTGGAATTTAATAAATAATGATAGCACGAATAAAGTATGGATTTCAAAACTATTTAAAAAATTTGATTATGTTGTTGGAAATCCCCCATATATTAGAATCCAAAATTTAGGAAAAGAAAAGCGAAATAAAATTCAAAAAGAATGGGAATTATGTAAATCGGGCTCTACTGACATATATATCGCATTTTTTGAGTTGGGATATTATTTATTAAATGATATGGGAAAATTAGGATATATCACGCCAAATACATATATAAAAACATCGGCGGGAAAGGATTTAAGGCAGTTTATAAAAAATAAAAAGATTTTAAAATCTTTAATCGATTTTAAGCATCACCAAATATTTGAAAATGCTACAACTTACTCCATAATTACAATATTATCTAAAAGGCATGAACAAAATACATTTGAATTATATTATGGAGCTCCCGATAAAAAAATAAAATTCATAGATGAAATTGATTTAAACAATTTGAACGATAATAATTGGATATTATGCACCAATGGCGTATTAGTAAAGATTAAAGAGATAGAAAGTAGGGGAGCTCCACTCGGAGAGATAGCAAATATCCATGTTGGGATTACCACACTTGCGGATAGTTATTACATATTTAAAAATCCGTTGCTTAAAGAAAAAACCGCAATAATAAAATTAAAAGACGGTAGGGAGTTTGAAATTGAAAAGAATATTTTAAAACCAATAATAAAAGCATCGATTTTAAAAAGTTCGGAGGATGAACAAAATAATTATGTAATTTTCCCATATAAGCTTAAAAATAATAAACATATAATAATACCCGAAAATGAATTAAAAGAAAAATATCCATTAACATATAATTATTTTCTTAGAATTAAAGATATATTACTTGCAAGAGATAAGGGAAAACCAAACCCTGTAGCTTGGTATGCTTTTGGAAGAAGTCAAGGATTAGATACATCATTTGGTAAAAAAATATTAACTTCACCATTAAATAAAAAACCTAATTTTATAGTATGGGAAAAGGAGGACTATACATTTTATTCGGGATATTGTATAAAATATAGCGGAGATTTATATGGATTGGTAAAGGAATTAAACAGTTCAGATATGGAATTTTATATAAATCATGTAAGCAGGAGCTACCAAAATAATTATAAATCTTATTCAAAAACATTCATTAAAAATTTTGGAATATCCAACCCGAAAATCATAGGAGAATTTAAAAATAAATACACATTAGCAAAGAAAGTTAATAATAAAAATAAAAATAGAGATACGCATAAAGGAAATAATAACAAAACCATTGGGCAAACCACATTAACAAATTATTTAAGTATAAACTCCAATTTATAGGGGATAAAATGAACTTTACAGACACCATACTGGATTTTTTAATGGAAAATAATATAAAAACAGTTTTTTCATATCCTGGGGAGCAGATTCTTCCATTATACAACGGTTTAAATGAATCTCCTATAAAAAATATAATGGTCAGGCATGAACAAGGTTCTTCACATATGGCAGACGGATATAGTAGAATTACAAATTATGTTGGCGTATGTTTAGCAACTGCGGGACCTGGTGCAACAAATTTAATGACTGGAATGGCTACTGCATATAAGGATTCATCATCAGTAATTGCTATTACTGGAAGATGTGCGCGAAAATATATAAATAAGAATTATTTTCAAGAAATGCAAATGGATTTTTTAAATTTGCAAAATGGATATTTTGTAGATAAACCAGATATATCTTATTTTGAAAAGGCGTTTAATGAAACAATAAACACCAAAAAGCCCATTCACATAAATATTCCATATGATATATTATTAAATAAAGATATGAGTATAATATCCAAACAATCATCAAACAAAGAAGAAGATAAAAATAATAAAAATAATAAAAATGATGGTATCTATATATTAAATGACCTAAATTATAATACCACAGACAAACCATTATTATTAATTGGACAGGGGATTTACGGAGCTCTATCTTACAATGATATATTAAAAATAAATGATATATTAAAAAATAGTCATATCCCAATAGCTACAACATACCCAGCAAGAGGAGTTATTGACGAAAATAACCCAATTTGTCTTGGTTTAGTTGGGGGAAGAGGGACAAAAAAAGCAAATGAATATATTTTAAATTGCGATATTGTGTATTGTATAGGTGCGTCTTTATCATATAATACTTTACCACCACTAATTAGGGATAAAATACTACCAAAAATAAAAAACGAACCACTAAATTTACCCCAATCGGAGATTTGTGAATTCCCTAGCGTGAATATTAATAATTTAGATGACATTAAATTATTAATAAATACCTTAAACCAAAAATATGGTAATATAGATATTAATAACAGGGATATAAATAATAATATAGACATAAAATATAATAATATTAAATCCAATAATAAATTATATGGAGATTACTCTTTAAAAATTAATGAAATATTAAATAACTTACCAGATGATGCCATACTTACAACAGATGCGGGAAATCATACAGTTTTTGTATCATTGTTAAAAACTTGCGGAGCTCCGAAAAATATTATTTCGTCCCACAGTATGGGGACTATGGGTTTCGGGCTTCCCGCGTCAATTGGAGTTAAATTTGGGTGTATTGACTACAATATTGATAAGGAAGTAGTTTCAATAAATGGGGATGGTGGTTTTCAAATGAATATTCAAGAATTGGCAACCATTTCCGAACATAACTTAAAAATATTGATAATTGTAATGAAAAACAACAGATTAAACATATTTGGAGACATTAAAAATCCAGATTTTAACAAAATAGCAGACGGGTATAATATCGATAATACATACATATCAGATATTAATGAAATAGAAAACAACATAAAATACTATTTAAACAACGACAAACCTTATTTAATGGTAGTTGAATGTGAAAATGAATTATTGCCAAAGAAATCATTTAATTAATGGGTTGGGCATGAATATAGTTAATCGACAATAATTGTCCTTATTTGGTCTTTGTTATTAAGGATAAACTACATCTTATCCTTAACGGCATATAAGTTTTATCTACAAAGATAATTTACGCAAAGCGTTCGTCGATTTACTATAATATAGTTAATCGACAATAATTGTCCTTATTTGGTCTTATTATTAAAATGAATTATTAAGTAATGAATTAATTAGAGCGTGAAAATATATGAATAAATTATTTAAGATTTTAACTGGAAATATACACTTCAATGCAACAAAATTAGATAATGAAAACTTTAATCAAAATTGGGAAGTTCCAGAAGCGTTAATATCCGTGATAGGATTAAAAAACGGAAAAAAACCTGTATTTTATTATGGAATTAAGATGGATTGTGAAGAAAAATATGAATTAATAAAAGGAACTTCCGACAATGGAAATAAATTTATAAATGCAAGATTATCTTTTAAATTCGATAAACAAAAGATTATAGAAAATGAAAAATATATTGTAGCAAATGGATTTGACGGTCTTTTATTGACTATAAATGTTGATAAAAATAAATTCATATCCACATTTGAAGAAATAATTATGGAAGGATACAATAGTGGGGACGGACACATTATAGATGTTCTCGATAGAATGAAAGAAAGAAATGATTTCGATACCGTTGAAGAAAGTGCAAAATATATTGCAAATAGGGATTATAACTGGCTATTGGGTAGATTAAAATATACTGCTGGATTATTTAATTATTCTGGTTGCGGATACTGGTTAATGCCATTGAAAACTAAGATGGAGCTCACAAGAGGGCTATTAATTAAGGGTAATGAAATTATTATTAATTTGAAAAATACGGAGCTCTTTAAAAGTTATATATTATATGTAGATGCTAAAATTAATTTAGTTAGGTATAATGTATTTAGATTATGCAAAAAAGAATATTCTTTAATGGACGAAGTTAAAAAACAGATGAAAGATGATATATGTCCATGGTGTGGGGAAAAATTGAGAACCATTAAAACAAGGAAAGGAGAATTTTTAGGATGCACAGGTTATCCAACTTGTTTATATAGGAGATTTTCAAAAAAATAATATTTTTTATCTTTTTATTTTTTTAAAAATATATATTTATTAAACTACATTAATTGTTATAGCGATATTATATAGTGATATTATGACACATGCAAAAACAAAAAAAATAATTATTGAAGGAATTGTTCAAGGGGTGGGATTTAGACCTTTTGTTTATCGAATTGCTAAAAAACATAATTTAAATGGTTTTGTAATAAATAATGGTGGTTGTGTTGAAGTGATAATACAGGGAGCTCCGAAAAATATGACCCAATTTCTAAATGATTTAAAAAATAAAAAACCAGAATTATCAAAAATAGATAAAATAAATATAGATGATATGGGAAATATGGAAGAAACTACAATTTACACTGATTTTACAATAAAAGAAAGCAAAACACAAAAAGAAAGCCAAAAAAGAACAGGCACAATTCCAGCCGATGTAGCAATATGTGAAGAATGCCTTAAAGAAATGATGGATAACAACAATAGACGGCATAATTATCCATTTACGGCATGCACAAATTGCGGGGCAAGATTTACAGTAATAAAACAAATTCCTTATGATAGGGACAATACTTCAATGGATAAATTTCCACTGTGCAAACAATGTTTGGAGGAATACAGAAACCCAATGGATAGGAGATTTCACGCTCAGGCAACTTGTTGCGATGAGTGCGGACCTAACTTATTTTTAACAGATAGCATAGGAAATACGCTATATACGAATAATGAAGCCATAAAGCAAACGGTAAAGTTATTAAATGAAGGAAATATATTTGCAGTTAAAGGAGTTGGGGGAGCTCACCTTGTATGCGATGCCAATAACGACGATGCAGTATTGGAATTAAGGAAAAGATTAAATCGCCCAACTCAACCATTTGCAATTATGACAAAACCAGAATATTTAAAATTATTTGCAAACTATGATAATGAAGAAATAAACCTTTTTAAATCCCAAAAAAGACCTATTGTAGTGTTTGATAAAAACAAAAATTATAATAAATATATTTCCAAATTTGTAAGCGATTTAAACACCATTGGAGCTATGGCTCAATATTCTGGAATTCACCACCTTTTATTTAATGAAACTGATACTATTTCTTATGTAATGACATCGGCAAATCTACCGGGGCTACCGATGGCAATAGAAAATAATAAAATAATAGATAGTTTAAAAAATATTGCCGATTATTTTCTACTCCATAATAGGGATATTATAAATCGTTGTGATGATAGTGTATTAAAAAAAATAAATGACAGAATGGTATTTTTAAGGCGGTCAAGAGGATTTGCACCAGAACCTATTATTATTAACAATGAAGATATTAAAAACAAAACTATATTATGTATGGGTGCAGAATTAAATTCTGTCGCATCAATCGTAAAAGGAAATAAATTTTATTTAACTCAATATATTGGAAATACGGCAAAATATGAAACATACAACTATTTAGAAAATGCAATAAACAACATTTTAAAAATTACAGATACGCAACCAAAAGATATTGATGCTATTGTGTGCGATTTGCATCCTTCTTTTAATTCCTCCAAATTGGCAGTGGAATTGGGGCAAAAATACAATATAAAAGTATTTAAAGCACAACATCACGAAGCACATTGTTATTCATTATTGGGGGACAATGGTATTTTTGAAGATGCCATAATTATAGCAATTGATGGAGTAGGTTATGGAACAGACGGAAATATTTGGGGGGGAGAGGTCTTTTCATATATTGATGGAATTATGGAAAGAATTGGACATTTTGAGGAACAATATCAGGCGGGGGGAGACCTTGCCACAAAACAGCCACTTAGAATGTTAATGTCGATATTATATAAAAGGCTTGAAAAAGAGGAATTATTTAATTTTATTAAAGAATATAATTATTTTACAGAAAAAGAAATAAATATTATATTATTTCAATTAAATAAAAAATTAAATGTAAATAATACAACTTCATGTGGAAGAATACTTGATTCAGTTTCGGCGATGCTTTCTGTGTGCTATGAACGAACCTACGACGGAGAATATGCCATTAAATTAGAACGGGTGGCAGAAAACTTTATAAAAAAATGTTCTGATATAGAATATAAAAGATGCTTGGAAATGGTTAAACAGGATATAAAAATAAAAGAAGATAATATTCTAAATACAACTGATTTAGTTCATAATTGCTATAAAATGCTATTAAATGGATTTGAAAAGGAATATATAGCATATTACATTCATTTGGCAATTGCGGACGGACTTTCAGAAATTGCCATAAAAAACGCGGAGCTCCACAATATTAAATACATAGGTTTGACTGGCGGGGTTTCATACAATAAAATCATATCTGAGAGAATAAGGCAAAATGTGGAAAATAGTGGATTTAAATTTTTATATCATAAAAATGTGCCAAATGGAGACGGTGGTATTTGTTTTGGGCAGGGTGTCGGATATATTTTAAATAGTTGTTGATAAATTATAATATTTATAAATAAATTTATAAATAAAGATTTTTGGGGAGATAATTATGAAAATAGAACATATAATAATTAATAAAAATGTGTTAAAGGAGAGATTAAGCAATTTTGATTTAAATAAAATACCAGATTTGGAGGAAAAACGAAAAATAGTAGATAGTTGGATAACTGAAATAGAGGATAAAGGAATAGAAAAAATAAAAGAGGAATCATTAAAGGGTAAATTTTTAGAAGATATATTTTCAAAAGTATTAGGTTATAAATCAGTGATTGGAAATAAAGAATGGAATTTAGAGGTGGAGCAAAAAACACGAGTAGATAGTAAAAAGGCAGACGGTGCATTGGGATTTTTTAGCAATGATAAAAAAGATATTCATGCAGTAATTGAATTGAAAGATGGTAAAACCAACTTAGATTTAAAACAGAGTTCGCGAAAAGACAACAGAACACCAGTGGAACAGGCGTTTGATTATGCCACTAAATCGGGAAAAAACTGTAAATGGGTCATAGTTTCAAATTTTAAAGAGATACGGCTATATAATTACACAAATACAAGAATGGAGGAGTATCATCTTTTTGACATATCAAAATATAGAGATGAGGAAAAATTTAAAGAATTTTATTATATGTTAAACTTTAACAATTTAATAAATAAGAACGGAGAGTCAGAAACCGAGAAACTTTGTTATGAAACTGTAATTCGTGAAAAAGAAATTACTAAAAAGTTTTACAATGAAATTAAGAATATTAGGAGGAATTTATTTGATACACTTAAAAAAGAAAATCCAACTATTGAGGAGCTCCCACTATTTGAAAAGACACAGAAACTTATTGATAGGTTTTTATTTGTTTATTTTGCAGAGGATAAGGGAATTTTGCCACCAAATACGGTTTATAGAGTAAGTAAAGAGGCAAAATCGAGCGGATTTATAAAAATTACTCAATGGGATGTGTTTAAGCAATTATTTGAATGTATTAATACGGGGTGTCCTGACTTTGGAATATATGCTTATAACGGTGGATTGTTTAAAAAAGATGAAGTATTGGACAGTTTAAATATATCTGATGAAATTATTATGGGGCTCGTGCGATTATCGGAATATGATTTTGACGGGGACTTAAATGTTAATATTTTAGGGCATATATTTGAGCAGTCCCTATCGGATATTGAGGAAATAAAAGCATCGATTAATGGGGAATCTTATGATGAAAAACAGGGGAAGAGAAAAAAGGACGGTATTTTTTATACTCCCGAATTTATAACAAAGTATATTGTTGAAAAATCCATTGGTGGATGGTTTGAAGATAGAAAAAGAGAAATAGGGATTGAATTATTTGAAAGTATATCTCCCGAACAGATGGAGAAAGATAAAATTAAAAAAGGAAAGAAATTTGAATATAAAAAAAATTCCAAATCTTACAAATCGTTAATGGCGTGGAAAAAATACAGGGAGATTTTAAAGAACATTAAGGTAATAGACCCTGCTTGTGGTTCTGGTGCGTTTTTAATTCAGGCGTTGAATTATTTGGTTGAGGAAGGGAATAAAGTAAATAAGGTAATTATGGAATTTCAGGGGGGAACTGGCGAATTATTCACATTAAAGGCAGATATTTTAAAAAATAACCTTTATGGAGTTGATATAAATAGAGAGTCCGTAGAAATTACAAAACTATCTTTATGGCTTAATTCTGTTAGGAAGGAGGAGAAATTAACATCACTTGATGACCATATAAAATGTGGTAATAGTTTATTTTTTGATTGGCATGATGAATTTAAAGAAATATTTGAAAATGGGGGCTTTGATGTTGTAATTGGTAATCCGCCCTATGTTAGACAGGAAAGAATCACCGAAATAAAATCAGAATTGGAAGGAAATTATAAAACATACTCGGGAACATGCGATTTATTTGTTTATTTCTATGAATTGGGATATAATATTTTAAAAGATGGGGGATATTTGGGCTACATTACAAGTAATAAATGGATGAGGACAAGATATGGGGGAAATTTAAGGGAATTTTTAAAGGAAAATGTGCTAATAAAGGAGATTGTAGATTTAGGCGGTGCAAAAATCTTTGAAGATGCCATTGTTGATACAAATATACTAATATTTAAAAAAGAAGATGATAAGGAACTTATTGGAAATAGTAAATTTAAAGCAATTTTATTTAATGATTTCAAAAATGATGAAGAGTTTGAGGAATATATAAAAAATAAAGGATTTACAATGTGTCAAAACTCGCTAAGTAAGGAGGACGGATTTATTCTTATAGATAAGAATATTTTAAATCTTAAAAAGAAAATTGAAAAAATTGGAATTCCTTTAAAGGATTGGGATATAAAAATATATCGTGGAGTTTTAACAGGTTTTAACGATGCCTTTATTATTGATGGAAAAACTAAGGATGAATTAATTAAAAAAGACCATAAGAACAAAGAGATAATAAAACCGATTTTAAGGGGAAGAGATATAAAAAGATACGGTTATGAATTTGCGGATTTATGGCTTATAAATACGCACAATGGATTAAAAAATAAAAATATTCCGCCTGTGAATGTTCCCAAAGATTATCCTGTAATTTATGAATGGTTAAAACAATTTGAGGAAAAACTTAAAAAAAGAAGCGATAAAGGGGATAATTGGTGGAATTTAAGAAATTGTGCTTATTTAGAGGAATTTGAGAAAGAAAAAATCGTATGGAATCCTGTAAGTGGAGAATATGTATTTGCATATATTGAAAGTGAGATGTATTTTAATAATAGTTTGTTTATGATAACGGGAGATAATCTAAAATATTTATTAACATTATTAAATTCAAAAGCGTATAAATGGATTATGACTATATTTACCAACCTATCAAAAATTGGAAATTATGCCTATGGTTCAAAAGAAAAAATAGAAAAATTACCCATCCCAAAAATCCCCGAAAACGAGCAAATCCCATTCATAGAAAAGGCTTATAAAATGATTGAATTAAATAAAAAATTCATAAACAAGAAAAATAAATTTTTAAATAGGTTAAAAGGAATTGGAGTAAATAAAATTTCCAAAAAATTAGAAAACTTCCATACATTAGACTTTAACGAACTTATAAAAGAATTAAAAAAGCAGAAAATAAAACTTCCCCTAAAAGAACAAGATGAATGGGAAGACTATTTCAACGACTACAAAAATGAATTAAACGAAATTCTATCAGAAATAGAAAAAACAGACAAAGAAATAGATAAAATGGTTTATAAATTATACAACTTAACAGATGAAGAAATTAATATAATTGAAAATATATATTAATAATGAATGAAATAAAACTACATGGTAAAGTTGAGGGTGAAATATTGAAAGAAGATTTTAATTATGATGATAGGATTGCCCACAAAATTATTTATCAAGCTATT
>OFBC01000137.1_pt1 | contig 10696 bp, 10 predicted proteins | sample 1520411 | NCBI WGS metagenome assembly OFBC01 (sample SAMEA3696446, study PRJEB22514) | metagenome | biome: water; feature: marine; material: hydrothermal vent | place: Pacific Ocean | collected 2014-08-12 | depth 1521 m
GGTTATTGGTGTATTGGTTATTGGTGTATTGGTTATTGGTGTATTGGTTATTGGTTATTGGTGTATTGGTTATTGGTTATTGGTGTATTGGTTATTGGTGTATTGGTTATTGGTGTATTGGTGTATTGGTGTATTGGTTAGTGGTTAGTGGTTATTGGTGGATTGGTGTATTGGTTAGTGGTGGATGGTGGATAGTTGATGGTGGATAGTTGATGGTGGATGATGGATGGAGGATGAAAGTTCACGGAGTCAGGTTGAGTCAAAAACAACATTGAACTTTGAACGTTGAGCATTGCACAAGGTCAAAACAGGAGCACAACATGAGATTCTTTAACACAGCAGGTCCGGTCAGGTGCGAAAAACATTATTGTTTACCACCTCTGCAAAGATTTGACCTGGAGGAAATATTACTTTTAATAGAACAACAAAAATACTTTGCCATCCATGCTCCGCGTCAAACAGGCAAGACAAGTTGTTTACTGGCCTTGATGGAGTATTTAAATAATGAAGATAAATATAAGGCTCTTTATGTCAATGTGGAGGCAGCCCGGGGGGCAAGAGAAGATGTTTATGGCGCAATAAAGGCTATCATGTATGAAATATCCTATCAATGGCGAATGGCCTTTAAAGATGAATACTTACTCCATCACTATCAGAACATATTAAAAGATACTGGCGAGTATGCTGCCTTTCAAGCATTACTGAGCTTTTTATCAGAATACAGCGAAAAACCAATTGTACTTATGCTGGATGAAATAGACAGCCTGATAGGTGACACATTAATCAGCGTCCTACGCCAGATAAGATCAGGCTATATTTTAAGACCTGCCAATTTTCCCCAGAGCATAATCTTATGTGGCATCAGAGATGTACGGGATTATCGCATTCATTCCAGCAAGGAAAAGGCAATCATCACAGGTGGCAGTGGATTTAACATTAAGGCTAAATCTCTACATCTTGGAGATTTTAACAAACGTGAGATAGAGATACTCTACAATCAACATACAGAGGAAACAGGCCAGAAATTTGAACAAGGGGTAATAGATTATGTCTGGGAGTTAACAGAAGGACAGCCCTGGCTTGTCAATGCCCTGGGTTATGTGGCCTGCTTTGAAATAAAACAGAGTCGAGACAGAACAAAAACAATAACCAGAAAGCTTATTGCAGAGGCTAAGGAACGCATTATCCTGGAAAGACAGACGCATATAGATCAACTTGCAGATAAACTAAAGGAAGAAAGGGTAAAAAAAGTAATAGAGTCAATTTTAAAAAGCGAAGTTGTTCGAGCAATAAAAGAAGATGAACTTCAGTATGTAATAGACCTTGGTCTTATAAAAAGAACCAGAGAGGGCATAAGGGTATCCAATAAGATATATATGGAGATAATCGGAAAAACTCCTTTATGATGCAGGTGGAGCTGGAATCAGAGATAAGACCTGCCTGGTACGTTCAAAAAGATGGTGCACTTGATATGGTCAAACTCATGCGAGCATTTCAGGAATTTTTCAGTGCGGGGATGAATACCTGAACCCGCTGGAACCTATGAAGATGGGAAAATAAGCAGATCCATACAAGCAATTTCAACCTTCCAAATCTCCTATCGTTTCAACTCCTTAACTCAACTTTCTGAGCTGAAAAATCTTCGTGCGGGGACAGGCGAACGTGCGTTATGACGATTGTAACTACCTGAAATCATTAGTCGTTCCCCTGTTACCACAAGCTGTAATTCGCGAATCACGACTTTTTGCAGGAGACTCTTGTAAGGAGACGAACAAAAATAAAAAGGAGAAAAACAGATGGAAAGGCAAAAAAAGGCCAGCAACAAAGCTGCATGGATTATAAGCTGTTTAATCCTGATATTTCTTGCGCTAGCAGTGTTTAATTTTCTGGGAGTCAAAAAAAAGGATGATTCTTTAGCGCCAGAAGAAGAAAAAACAGCAAAAGCGCCGGTTCAGGTTGATACTGTCAAAAAAGAAAAACTGGACTGGTTTTTGGATGTCACAGGAGACCTAAAACCCCTTCAGGTTGTAGATGTCCATCCCAAAATCTCAGGTAGAATCATAGAAAAGATACTGGTGGAAAAGGGAGACTGGGTCGAGAAAGGACAGATTGTGGCAGTTCTGGAAAAAGATACGATCAAAGCCCGGGTAAACCGGGCCCGGGCAGAGTTGGAGGTAGCGCAAGCAAACCAGGAAGTTCTGCAAAAAGACTACCAGCGCATAAAAAATCTCTTTCAGAAACATGCCGTTCCCAGACAACAATTAGACCATATCCAGGCCGAACTTAAAGCAGCTAAGGCCAGATTAAAGCAAGCCAGGGCAGTTCTGAAAGAACTTCAAATCCTTTATCGCAACCATAATATCTATGCCCCGTGCAAAGGCGTAGTTGCTGCCCGCTATGTTGATCCCGGGAACCTTTCAGATATTGAAAGACCTATTTTGCGTATCTCCAACGAAAAAATCCTCAAGGTGGAAACTTCCATTCCTGAAAAAGATTTCCCCTATGTGCACAAAGGCATGGAAGTCACATTCCATACAGATGCCTATCCAGAGAAAACCTTTTCCGGACAGGTAGCCATTGTTTATCCCACACTAAATCCAAAGAGCCGCACCGCAAGCATTGAAATACATATTCCTAACAATAATCTTATCTTACGCTCAGGCATGTTTGCCCATGTCAGGTTATATTTTGGCAAAAAGCAGGCCCTCGTTATAACCCGGGACGCCTTAAACAAGGTGCCGGGCACAGGAAATTATTATGTTTATGTGATCAAGGGGCAAAAGGCTTGCTTGCGAAACATCCAGATAGGGCTCAAGCAGGGCAACCGCGTCCAGGTCTTATCAGGACTGCATGAAGGCGAGCAAATAGTGGTCAAAGGCCAAAACAGATTGAAAGACGGCATGCTTGTGGAGGTTAAGGAGAAAAAAAATGAAACTAACTGAGTTTTCGGTCAAACAGCCAATAGCTGCTTTAATGCTTCTTCTGGCCCTTATCCTTATCGGTGCTGTTTCCCTGTCTAAGCTCAGCATTGATATGTTCCCTGATATTGAACCTCCGGTTGTTTCCATCCTCACCACCTGGCCCGGGGCAAGTGCCTCTGATGTAGAAACAGAAGTGACCCAAAAAATTGAAGATCAGGTAAGTGCAGTCAATAACCTGGACAGCCTGACCTCCAAGTCCCTGGATAACCTTTCTGTAATCTCGTGCAAATTTGAATGGGGGACAAACCTGGATGTAGCCACCAATGACATTCGCGACAAACTGGAACTGGCCAAAAGAGAGCTGCCAGATGATGTTGAACCGCCCATGCTCTTTAAATTCAGCAGCGCAACAGCTCCAATCCTTTTTATGACTGTCAGCAGTGGCAATCAAACCTGGCCGCGACTCTATCATTTAGTGGATAAATATATCTCTGACGAGTTAAAACGCGTCCCCGGAGTAGGAGCTATTCAACTCTATGGGGGCCTGCGCCGCAGAATTAACATCTACTTTGATCTGGACAAAATCGAAGGATATCGCCTATCCATACACAGGATCAATCAGATTCTGGCTGCTGAGAACCTCAACATTCCTGCCGGAAATATCAAATCTGGCTCGCGCGAATACTTTGTGCGCGTTCCTGCACGCTATAAAGATGTGGAAGAGATTAAAAATACCATTATTGCTTTTTATAATGAAAACCCTGTTTATCTGCGCGATGTGGCCAGAGTTGAAGATGGCTATAAACCGCAGGAGTTAAATGGCTGGGGTGACGGCAGAAAAGCCATTGTTCTTCTTTTACAAAAACAAAGTGGGAAAAATACAGTAAAAGTTATTCAAAGGGTTAAGGACAAACTAAAACAACTCCGCAAAACCCTCCCTTCTGATGTAAAGATCAACATTGTCCTGGACAATTCAGAAAACATACTCCTCAGCGTCAAAAACCTGCGTGGCAGTCTTTTATGGGGTGTCCTATTTGTCATCCTGGTCACCCTGCTTTTCTTGCGTCAGGTAAGACCAGCTATCATCATTGCCCTGGCCATCCCCTTCTCGCTGATCACCTCTTTTATATTTCTCTATCTCTTTGGCTACACCATAAACCTGATTTCTCTCATGTCCCTGGCCATTGCCTCGGGCATGGTCGTGGATAACGGCGTGGTGGTACTGGAAAATATTTTCCGTCATCTGGAACGTGGTTCATCTCCTGTACAGGCTGCCATTAGCGGAGCATCAGAAATGGGCATGGCTATTACAGCCTCGAGCATGACCACTGTAGTCGTTTTTGTTCCTCTAATGTTCCTCACAGGACTGGCCGGTATCATTTTTAAACAGCTTGGCTTTGTCATCGTAATTACCATCCTGGCCTCACTTTTTACTGCCCTGACCATGACACCCATGCTCTGTTCCAGATGGGTCAAAAAAGGCGTCCTGGAGGGAAAAAATCAGAAAAAAATCCTGGGACGCCTTTACAGTTTAAGTGAAAGCTGGTTCAAGGCCCTGGAAGAAGCCTATGCAGGAATTCTTGCCTGGGCATTAGAACACCGCAAAACGGTCTTTTTGCTGGCCTTATCTATTTTTATCAGTAGTCTTTCCCTGGTCCCCTACCTTTCTACTTCTTTTATGCCTGAAACAGATACAGGTGACATTAGTATTGATTTTCGCCTGACCGAAGGAACGCGCATTGAAGAAACCAACCGGGTCGTGGAAGAAATCCTGCAAAACATTGATGAGGTGGTAAAACCAGAGGAATTTCGTCACTCCTATGCCTTTGATGGTCAATCTGAGCAGGGCAAGGGCGTGGCCTTAGGTATGGATGAAGGCCCTAATGTAGGCCAAATTGGGTTCAAGCTGGTAGATAGGGACAAAAGAACCAGGAGTGCCAAAGAAATTGCAGCCCTTCTCAGGGAGCGAGTCCAGAAAATACCAGGAATTACGCATATTAAGGTGACGGCCAAAAACCCCATAACAGCCATTCTAATGGGCAGAGGCAAACCGGTTTCAGTGGAACTCCAGGGGGCTGACTTAAACGAGATCATTGCCTTTGCAGACAAGTTAAAGACAACAATGCAAAATATCCCGGGCCTGGTGGATGTATCCATAAGCCAGAAGGACCCGCGCCCCGAACTATGGGTAATCATCGACAGGGCAAAGGCATCTTCGCTGGGGCTGAATGTAGCCTCTATTGCCACTGTCTTAAGGAACTATTTTTATGGAAAACAGGCAACCAGCTTTCGCGACAGTGGTGAAAATTTTGATATTTTCACCCGGCTGGACCAAAAAAATAAAGACAATCTGGATCACCTGCTAAGAGTGCCCATTTTCACGCCTGATGGACGTATGGTCCGTTTGCGCAATGTGGTCACGATCAAAGAAGGAAGCGGTCCAATCGAAATTGAACGCAAGAATCGTCAAAAAATTGTGAAGGTGGAAGCAGATATCTTTAAACGTTCCCTGGGCGAAGTAGTAAGTGATATCAAAAAGGCTCTGGACGAGATAGGTGTTCCCCCAACAATCTCCTTAAGTTTTGGAGGTGATATTGAGGAACAGGCCAGAGCCTTCCATGATTTGACTGCCCTTTTGATCCTGGGGATCATATTGGTCTATATGGTCATGGCCTCTCTTTTTGGCAACCTGCGGGATCCCTTGATCATCATGTTTTCTGTCCCCTTTGCCTTTAGCGGAGTTTTTTATGCGTTCTATCTTTTTCACGTTACCTTAGGAATTATTTCCTTTATGGGCATCATTATGCTCTTAGGGATTGTGGTCAATAATGCCATTGTGCTTCTGGATTACACCCATCTTTTGCAAAAAAGGGGCAAAAATCTTTTTGAAGCCGTCACCCAGGCCGGACAGAGCCGTTTAAGACCCGTGCTCATGACCACCCTGACCACCTTTTTTGGCATGTTACCCATGGCCATATCCAAAAGCGTAGGAGCAGAGGTCTGGAATCCGCTTGGAATCACCATGCTTTCAGGGCTCTTGCTTTCTACCCTGATCACCCTTGTGCTGGTGCCTACTATTTATTATCACCTGGAGTCCAGGAAACAAAAGTTGTAGAGCCGCCCTATGGGCGTCTCTACTACAACCATAATTCAAGAACAAGGGAGACCACTCTAATGAACCGTCTTTTAAAGCTATCTAACAAAATTTTCAATATGACCAATAGGGCCTGGGAAAGCAATATCAACCGACGTTCTATTGGCATTCTACTTATCTTGATTTATCTTGGTTCACTCATTGTCATTGAACTTGGGCGAAGACAACTATTGCCTCCATCTATTGCAGCTCTCATACCTGAAAGCCATTTCTATGCTATAAGTTTTACTTTCACATTCCTGCTTTATATAGAGGTAATAGACCTCGTCTTTGGCCTTGCTCGCTCCGTCTCCAAAGCTCTGGGAAAACAGTTTGAAATCTTTTCGCTGATTTTACTTCGCCAGTCATTCAAAGAATTTGCCCATTTGCCAGAGCCACTGCACTGGCCCAAAACAATTGAACCCATTTTGTATATTTTCTCCTATGCAGGTGGAGCTTTAATTATTTTCCTGATCCTTGTTTGTTATTATCGTATGTTATATCATCATCCAATAACACACGACCAGACTGAAGAATTTCATTTTATATCAGCAAAAAAAACAATTTCCCTCTCCTTACTGTTTATCTTTGTAATTGTAGGCATCTTTTCTGCTATTGCATCTTTTAAATCACAATCTTCAATTGATTTTTTTACAACATTCTATACAATTCTGGTTTTCAGTGATATTCTCATCGTTCTGGTTTCCTTACGTTATAGTCACGCTTTTCCGATAGTATTCAGAAATTCAGGATTTGCTCTGGCAACTGTCATGTTAAGATTGTCTCTGACAGCGCCAGGATACTATGGTGCTGGCCTTGGTATTTGTGCTGCACTATATATCCTGGCGCTCAAATACACTTACAACAAATTTCTGCTGCTTCAATCAAATAGACCTGGCTAGATAGACATTTTTCCCATGAATGAGGTAACTGCAAAAACTCAAATTTGACCTTTTTTAACAAAAATGTTAGCCTGTAACATACTATAATAATTCAACATTCAACATTGCCTGCAAAAAGGGACTTTTTGCAGGCGACTCAATATAACCTCTGGTTACGATTATTTTTAAATATGAATGCTAAACTTTATGAAGCAATAGTCAAAAAGAAACCATTTTTATTCTGGTACATCAAAGACAAAAGCCAATTAAGCGAAAAGGCAGTTGTAGAAGCCATTCTAAATTACGGAGATTTTGATGACTTTCATCATCTGTGCAAAATCCTGGGCATACAAAAGGTTGCTGATATATTTTTTCACCTTATACAACAACCCAGAACTAATTTAAAAAAGTCAACCATCAACTTCTTTAAGTTATATTTTAAACGACATGTACCTGAATATCCTCAATAACCAACAAAAAAAATTGCTAAAACTTTTGCACAATTTTTCCAATACTTTTTATCTGGCAGGTGGAACAGCCATTGCTTTACAAATAGGACACAGAAAATCCATTGACTTTGACCTTTTTACGGCAAATGAACTTCAGCCAGAGATCATTTTAAATCATATAAAAAGGATAGGATATTATATAGAATATATTTTTACCCAATCAATTGACGAATTGACTCTTCTCGTCAATAATGTCAAAATAACTTTTTTATCGTATCCATTCAAAATTTTAACACCGATCATGTTGGCAAATCTTATTAAAATGCCGGATTTAGTAACGCTGGCATCTATGAAAGCATACGCTCTGGGTAAACGAAATAAATGGAAAGATTATGTTGATCTATATTTTCTTTTTAAATATCATGTAACATTTGATGATGTTATAGACAAAGCACGCTCTATATTTGGCAAATCTTTTAATCAAAAATTATTCCGTGAGCAATTATGTTATTTTGACGATCTTGATTTGTCAGAAGATATATTTTATATTAAGCAGCCATCTCACAACATACAAAAAACAATTCAAAATTTTTTAATAGATTTAGCAACACATGATAATTTACAAATCTAAAACAAGGAAGGAATACCATGTATAGAAAAATTTTTGAACTTGGCCTCTCTGTAGAAGCGACATCTCTATACCTTCTGCTTGATGCCTTAATTGCCGCAGACACACCTTTAAATATGGAAAATGTACAGTCCAGATGGAACGCTACCGAAGAGATGCTCAAAAGTTCCATTACAGAATTACAAATGAACGGTGTGATTCAACTCACTGGAAACAATTTTACCATCAATCCTGTATCCATGTGGACAGAGACTAAAAACGCATAATCTGGTGTCAGTGAATGCACTATCAGGAGTTATGGCATAACCTTGTCTGGCCCCTGCTTCGGCTCTGTTTTTTTATCTCCCTGGGTGTTTTCATTGGCAACTTTATTGAAGCCCTGAACTGGACCAGGTTCATTGCCAGGCTTGCTTATCCTTTAATAAAATTTGCCCATCTGAAGGAAATTTCTGGAGCCAGTTTTTCCGTTGCTTTTTTTTCAGGGGTCACAGCCAACACCATGCTGGCAGAAAGTTACGAGCAGGGACGGTTGAGCAAAAAAGAGCTTATTCTCTCCAATCTGTTCAACGCCCTGCCCACATATTTTTTACACCTGCCCACGACCTTCTTTATTATTGCCCCACTAATCAAAAAGGCAGCCATCCCCTATTTTTTCCTGACCATCTCTTCCGCTTTTTTGCGCACTTTCTTTATTGTTTTTCTGGCCAGGCTACTTTTGCCAGTTCCTGAAAAATATGACAAACACTACTCTCTTCCTGATAAAACTGGCTTTGATCTGAAAAAAACATTAAAAAAAACCTGGAAGAGATTTGGCAAAAGAATGCGTAAAATTTTGAGCTTTACCGTGCCCATTTATCTACTTGTCTTCTTCCTGCACCATCTGGGCGCGTTTCAATATCTGGAAAAAATCGTGGCTGATTATATCACTATTTTATCCTGGCTTCCACCACAGGCATTAAGTATCATTGCCCTGCAACTGGCGGCAGAGTTTACTGCTGGCCTGGCAGCAGCAGGCGCTCTATTAGACAGCGGGGCATTAATAATCAAAGAAGTTGTACTGGCCTTAGTTATTGGCAATATTTTATCTTCGCCCATGCGCGCCCTTCGTCATCAATTCCCGTATTATGCTGGCATTTACAAACCTGCTCTGGCACTAAGGCTAATTTTATATAATCAGGGTTTGAGAATAGGAAGCCTTATGCTTATGGCCCTTTCTTACTGGTATTTTGCCTGAATTATTCAAAAATATTAAAAACAAAGAAACTCATCATGCGTTATTCACAACTTCAAACAATATTCTGGTTTTGTTATCTAATTATAACTATTCTCTTAAGCTTATTGCCACCATATCAAGGCTTGCATATCCTTTCCATTCCCAGGGATAAATACCAGCATTTCTTAGCCTATTTTCTGTTGTCATCATTTTTTCCATGGCAGCAATTCAGATTAAAACGTATTACTGTTTTTCTCTTTCTGACAGAATTAGGAATATGTCTGGAGATATTGCAAAATTTACTCTTAATCAATAGGACAGGTGACTTTTACGATGCAATTGCAAATTCATTAGGGGTAGTTGCAGGTATTATTCTCATATCATTCATTAACTCTACTCAACAGGACACAGATTCCAAAGAACACAATTATACTTCCATCAATAACAAATTGTTCAAAAATAAATTGCTCAAAAAAGCAAAGCATAATTACATTCAAACAAATCCCGGACTACATCCTGAACTTGCAATCCTGGAAGCAATTATCCTGCATGGCAATTTTGATGATTTCAAAAAATTAATTTCTAAGCTCGGCAAAGAAGAAGTTGCTCGAAGATACTGGCAACTGATCAGACATCCTGAACACAGGCTCGACTATATTACAATGAATTTTTTCAATATATATTTTATTCATCATTTACCACACCTTGCTCCCCCAAAGTTAAAAAACAACTACAGCTCAATTATTACTTTATTGCCCCGACAGATACCAGCATCAATATTCTCAACACAACAAACAAAAATTTTACCTTTATTACGAAAATTTTCCAGATTATTCCATCTATCCAACAGTACAGCGCTTTCATTATATCTTCAACATAGACGGCCATCTACAATTCATCTTTATTCTCATTATCCTATCAATAAAACTGCTATTTTAAAAATAATTAACAACCATGATCAATATAATATCAATATAATTCAAGATCAAGGTCAGTCAAGGCTCTTACTTGATGTCAATTCTGTCCTGATCAATTTTGTATATTTTCCTTTTCAAATACCAGCTACAATCAATCTGAGCAATATCATCAACATGCCATCACTATCATCCTTAGCAGCGATCAAATCATATTTATTAATTCACGATAGAGAATGGAGTAATTATGTTGATTTATATTTTATTTTACAATACTGTATAGATTTTGATACTCTCTTAAAGCAATCTCATGCATTATTTCAACATCATTTTAGTCAGAAAAAATTTCGCCAATACTTATGTTATTATGATGATATTGATCTATCAAAATCAATTGATTATATGCAACCACAACCTGATAATATAAATGAAATTATTCAAAATTTTTTCATTCATCTTGCAACCCATTGAGGTATGGCTATAAAAATAAATCCTTGCAGCTCAGAGTCGCCTGCAAAAAGTAAATTTTTCCGTGCGGGGACAGGCGAACAGCGACA
>OFBC01000138.1_pt1 | contig 10665 bp, 12 predicted proteins | sample 1520411 | NCBI WGS metagenome assembly OFBC01 (sample SAMEA3696446, study PRJEB22514) | metagenome | biome: water; feature: marine; material: hydrothermal vent | place: Pacific Ocean | collected 2014-08-12 | depth 1521 m
TAAGTGATGATGAGGTAAGAAAGCGTTATATGAAGTTGTATGATTTAAAGCATCCTGGGCCGGAGTTTGAGCTTAAGAGGTTTAAGAAGAAATTGTGCAGTTTGTCATGGTATGTGAAGGAGATAAAGCAGGGGTTTAGCAGGTATTTTAACAAGAAGTATGGCAGGCGAGGGACATTGTGGGGTGAGCGTTTTAAGAGCCTGATAGTGGAGGATGGCCTTACTCTGGTAAATTTACTGGCGTATGTGGATTTGAATGCAGTGCGTGCCGGGATTGTGAAGAGGCCAGAAGAATACAGGTGGTGTTCATTGGGTTATCATGTTCAGTCAGGCAACAGGGATGATTTGTTGAGTGTGGATTTTGGGATGAAAGGATGGAATGAGTTTGATGAGCAGGAGATAATAAGGAAGTACAGGGAATATGTATATGAGGTTGGAGCAATAGATAGGGGCAAGGGAGCAGTGATAGATGAGGAGATAGTAAAAGAAGAAAGGAAGAAGGGTTTCAGGTTGAGGAAGTCAGAAATATTCAGGTATAGATGCAGGTATTTTACAGATGCAGGAGTGCTGGGCAGCAAGAGATTTGTGCGGGAAGTGTTTGAGGAGATAAAGGGTCTTCTGGGTTCAAAGAGAGAGCGTCAATTTGTGCGGGTGATTGGAGATGTGGGAGTGTATTCGCTGAAGAGGTTGCAAAATGTTTGAGTTTGAGAAAAGAGCAGGGGAGATTTTGAAAGGATGAGGGATGAAGGATGAAGGATGAGGGATGAAGGATGAAGATGGAAGTGGTATTTTTTAGAGATGAAGAAAAAGAGGTGTTCAGGATTCAGCATATTGACTTGCTGATGGCTGGTGGAGCACTGTTTGCTGATGCTGATGTCCTCCCAATTTTGAGGCGACATCTACCCTGACACAGAGGGTGCCCAGGTGGTTGAGAAAATGCAATAAGTTGGATAAGAGTGCGAAAAAGGGGTTGAAAAATTGAAAAAAGTGGAGATAAAGGTGATAAGAGGTTTGAAAAGTAGGGTTAAAAGGTAGATGGTTTTCAGAGGTGGTGGTTGAAAATTTAAATTTTAAAGAAAAGTAACCCTTGAAAAAAGGGTTTTTCTACAGACTCGTTAGCCTAAAGAATAACATTTTAAGTTCGGCCAATATTGGGAGAAAAAAATGAAAAAAGCAATCTGGTTGTCATATGATTTGAGCGTAAAAGGTGATTATGAAGGTTTATATGCATGGCTTGACGACATAGGGGCAAAAGAGTGCGGCGATAGCCTTGCTTTCTTTAACTACGAAATTAGTAGTGATGAGGATTTGATAGAGGCATTAAAAAAAGAAATAAAGGAGAATGTCTCATTAACAAAAAGAGATAGGATTTATATTATCTTTAGATGTGATGATGGAAACTTAAAAGGAAAGTTTCTTTTCGGAAAAAGAAAATCAGCACCATGGACTGGTTATGGATCAAAACAGACTGAACCAGAAGAAGATTTCTAAAAATGGCAAAATCTATAATAATTGATTCATGTTTTTGGTTTGCGCTTTTTGATAATAGAGATCCATATCATGAAGATGCTATGCTTTTTTATGAATATATTGTTCCTCATACGCTTGTCCTGCCATGGCCCACATTGTATGAAGCATTGAACACAAGATTTTCTCGTCGGCGAGCAAGCGTTGAAAAATTTTATAGCATCATCAGAACGCATTCAACTTATTTAGTTCCAGATAATGAGTATAGAGATATATCTCTTGAATATTTCTTTAATCAAAGACGTCCGTTTAGCTTGGTTGATATAGTGATAAGAAATATTATTTTGGATGAATCAATCAAAATAGATGCTATTGTAACTTTCAATGAAGCTGACTTTATCGATATATGCTCTAAAAGAGGGATAGAATTGTTTAATGGCTAACTGTTGCGTTTCGACGTGTTATGTGTCAGTTAGTTTTTACGGTTATCTATTATAAATAATTCCGCCTTTATCTTTATAAAGCTTCAGGATTTTCTCTGCTTCCCTGGCGAGCAGTCCCTCTTCAACTATAATCCCAACATTTTTTAAATACTGCCAGGACTTATCAAAAACAGGACCTTCATCAAAGCCAATTTCCCTGGCAGCTTTGCCAGAAGCCCCGAAAACAATCCGCTTGACTCCAGACCACAACGTGGCTCCCAGGCACATGGCGCACGGTTCGCTTGTGGAAAATAGTTCATAGTCTCCTGTTTCAGATAAAGAATAGTGGCCTATTCTTTTTTGGGCCATGAGAAAGGCCACGATTTCGGCGTGGAGCACACTTAAATTGGACCAGGTGACGAGGTTGATTCCTACAGAGATCAATTTACCGGTATTTATTTCAAAGATAGCCGCGCCAAAAGGTCCTCCTGTATTGTTTTCTACATTGGCTTTGGCCAGGGAAAGGGCCAGGCGCATTTTTTCTTCATCAGAGTTAATACTCTGGTCTAGCCGGACTGATTTTTTCAGCCAGTCCGGATAATCGATCTGGATAATGGGCAGGGTGTTCATATCTTTTCCATCACTTTTTTTATTCTGCATATACCGCATAGTTCTTCTGAGGTTGGATAACCACATTCAGGACAGGGAGTTAGTTCCTGGCCCTGTTTTTGTTCCAGGAGTTTGAAACCCTTTTGACCCCGATTTAAAAATCCTTCGTAAAATTGGAGTTTGCGACCGGGTTGTTTAAATTCAAGTTCCTCCAGAAGTCTTTTATAATAAGTAAAACTGGCTCCAGTACTATAGGGACAGGGGGCAAACCCATATTCAATTCCTACCAGATAACACAAATTGGCAGTTTCAAACTCAGTCAAACGATACAGGGGCTTGACCTTACGCACAAAGCCATTCTCAGCCGGGAGAAGTGGCCCCTGATCACTTAAGTAAGCAGTGTCCCATCGCAGGGTGTTTGAAAACAGTCTGGCTACTTCATCATCCAGATTGTGGCCTGTAGCCAAAACAGTGAATCCATGATCCAGGGCAAATTTATTAAAGAAATATCTCTTGATTTGACCGCATACTGAGCAAATTGGGCGCCTGATTCTTTTTTTGACTTCTGGAATGGCCAACCCTTCATTTTTTATTTCCAATATTTTTAATTCAATGTTAAAGTTTTTACAAAATCTGGTTGTAATTTTTCTGGCCTGTTCAGACGAATTCGGAATGGCCAGGTCAATATAGAGTCCAGTCACATCATAACCAAGATTGGACAGTTGCCAGGCAAGGGCCAGAGAGTCCTTGCCTCCACTTATGGCCACAAGGATTTTATCTTTTTGGGTCAGAAGTTTGTGATCCTTAATGGCCTTTTCTACCTGGCGTTTAAAAAAAAGGAGATAGCACTCAGCACAAAAGGCGGTGTTATGACCGGGCAAGGCCACTACAGCTTGTTTTTTACATCTTCTACATTTCATAATTTTACCCTCTGGAAATAACAGGACGAATGATTATGTTATCATCTGGATAAAGGCGTCTGTCAGGTGTTAAAAGTTGGCCATTGCGGATAACAAGGGCTTGCGTAGGGCGCAGGTTTAATTTGTTCAAAAGACCGAGGACCGTTTTTGTCTTGCCAGTCAGCTTAATTTCTTTGTTTTCTGGTTCGATAAATACTTTCATAAGTAACCCCCTTAAGGGTAATAGTTAATATTTAAAAGGAGAAAGTCATGAAGGGAAAAATTTTAGTCGTTGATGATGAACTACATATTCGTATGCTTTATCAAGAAGAATTGGAAGATAAAGGTTATGAAGTCATCACCTCGGATGGAAGTGATAATATTTTAGAAATCCTCGCAAAGGAAAGGCCAGATGTTGTAATTTTAGACATAAGACTGGGTGGCAACAGATCTGGCCTGGATATCCTGCAGGAAATCCGCACCAGAGAGCAGCACGATGACGTTTCAATTATTCTTTGCACAGCCTACGATAGCTTTCAGCATGATGTAAAGTCTCTTGCTGCTGATTGTTATGTGGTCAAGTCTGTTGACCTGACTGAACTTCTGGACAAGGTGGAGCAGGCCATGTCCAGGGGCATGAAAAGAAAGGATGAAGTATGAAGGATGAAGAAAGTCCGGCTTTACCTCCTTTTTATCTGGTATTTATACACGGCCTTGTTGTGTTCTCTAAGGGTTGAACTAAAATAGTGAGTACCGTCTCCTTTGGCCACAAAATAGAGATAGTTATGTTTTTCCGGGTTCAGAGCCGCTTTGATGGATGCAAGACCTGGTGAACAGATTGGGCCAGGAGGCAGGCCTTTGTGTGTGTATGTATTGTATGGATTTTGTTTATCCAGAAGATGTTTCCTGGTCAGGTTGCCGTTGAACTGTTGCCCCAGTCCGTAAATCACGGTGGGATCACATTGCAGGAGCATTCTTTTTTTTAGCCTATTCAAAAAAACACCGGCTATGCGTCTTCGTTCCTCCGGGCGTCCTGTTTCCTTTTCTATCAGCGAAGCCAGGGTTAATTTCTGGTAAATTTGCTTAAAGGGCAAGTCTGCCCACAGGTTTGTGGTCTTTTGCCAGAATTCTTGAATAAACATGCCCGCAATTTCCTGTCCACTGTAGTTTTTGGACCTGGATAAAAAATAGGTTTCTGGAAACAAAAATCCTTCTGCCGAAGGCGCGTAAATAGACATATGCTCAAGAAAGGCGCGTTCTTTAATACTTTTTGCAAATTCGTCAAGAGAACAAAACCCCATTTTTTCCACCAGTCGTCCAACTTGCCACCAGGTTAGACCTTCTGGAATTCTAAGAGGATATAAAACTTCAGACCCCTTGGTTAAGTGATCCAGGATGTCAGCCAGAGACCATGAAGGATTGAGTTTAAACTGGCCGGCCTGTATTTTTTGGGTCTTACCGTTTAACCTGGCCCCAAGGATAAAAAATTGCGGATGTTTAATGATTTTTTGGCTATAAAGGAGGCAGGCAACGTCTCTTAGAGATTGACCGGGGGTTATGTGCACAATTTTAGTTGTAGCGTCAGGGACAGAGATGTTTTGTGGTGTATTCCATAAATGAATACAATAAAAAATAGTCAAAGTAATAGCCAGGCAAAAGAAGAGAAACAGACCTAAACTCCAGATAATTTTATTTTTCATTTTTGTGTCAAGAAAGTTTCCAAAATCAGCACTGCTGATAACTCGTCCAGGTATTTTTTGCGTTTTTTGCCTTTGATACCCTGTCTTTTCAGATAGTTTTCAGCCTCATAGGAAGTCAGGGCCTCATTGACCGGGTGGATGGGTAAGTCCGTGCGTCGTTTAAGACTGGCGATAAAATTGTGTACCTGCCTGGTTGTCAGTGTTTCCTGGCCATTAAGCCCTATAGGCAGGCCTACAACAATGGCTTCTATATTTTTTTCCTGGATAATTTGCATTAACCGGGCATAAAATTCATTACGCGTTGTTCTGACAATGGTGGTCAGGGGAAAGGCCATACGTCCCTCTGGATCGGATATGGCCAATCCAACGCGTTTTATGCCAAAGTCAATCCCTAGATAGCGCATGATATTTTTCATTTCCTGATTGATATTACCGCAAAAATACACAGATTCAGGTTAAAAAATTCATCCTTCATCCTTTCTACTTCCTACTTCATAGGTATGACTCTCTGGTTATCCTTAATCTCTGCTTTTTTAAGAGCTTTTAAAAATTCTGTCTTCCATTTTGGCCCACCTACTTGTTCAGCTAGAAATTCGACTGTATGCAAAACCCTATGCTTATCTTTTAACTCCATGAGGCTTCTTTTGATGCCGATTTTACATGATGGACAGCCAACCAGAATGGGTGAATTCTGGGAGTAAGAGGGTAGAGCTTCGCGCAAGCGTTCAATTTTTTTGTCTCTTATACGGTTATATATTTCAGGTGAGGTCAGGGCGCCCATACCACTCTCACCACAGCATCCGGGATTGATCCGAACTTTGCTGCCTAAGAATTCGCTCAAACTTTGAGCGTAGATTTGCCCGGCCCTGGCCGAATTTATCCCTGACCACTCAGCGTGGCAACTGGGGTGATAAATGAGTGTCTGCGGACTATTTTGTGGTTTTATGGACAGGTTTTGTAAAAGATACTGGACCACGTCCATTTGAAGCAATGATGAAGAAGGGCTGCTTAAGTCGTACTCCTTGCTCCCTTCCCGGCAGGTGCCACAGGAGGTAAGGATATGTGTGGGTACAATGCCTTGAGAATAGTTTTTTAATACTATGTCCTGGAGAATTTTTTTGTTTTCCTGAGCTATTTTATGGAAAGCTTCGCTGCAACCTGATGCCAGTAATGGATAACCGCAACAGAGGTGCATGGGCGGTAAGATAACAGCGGTATTGCTTTTCAGTAAAAGGTAGAGCGCAGACAGGCCAATGGAGCGATAAAAAATGCTCGCGCCACAGCCCGGGAAATAAATTACAGCCTGTGTAACTCGTTTCTGGTCAGGGATGAAAACAGCGCCCGCGGAAGCCTCTTCCAGGTGCAGGGTCTCAGCCAGGTTTTTATATTCGGTTGTTGGCCCTTTGGCCCGAAAGAGTGGATTGTCCAGTTTCTCTCGCCAGGAAGCAGGAATAAAACCGATCACTTTGTTTTGAATTTCCTGCCCAACGCTGGCCAGCTTGGCTGCTTTGGGCAGCAAGCTTTGGGGGTTCTGGCTTAGAAGGTGGAGTATTTTCTTTTTTAGAGGATGGCCACTGGCATTTTTGGAATCTAAAAAGGAGCGTAATTCCAGGGCTACCTGGGCATTGTTGATTTTTACCGGACAGACATAAGTGCATTTGCCACACGCAGTACAGTGTTCCATGATTTTGCGCAAACAATCTAAAAGCTCAGAGTCTGGTTCGCCCGTTAGAAGCTGGGAGTAGTAAAGGGCCTCAATCAGTGCTCCCAGGGTGATGTTTTTATTGCGGGGGTGGAATAAAAGCCCTTTCTGGGGCAGATACATAGGGCAAACCTGCTTGCACTTTCCACATCTGGAGCAGGTTTGAATATGAGTAAGCAACTCAATTAATTTTTCTTTTTCCGGGATAGCAGTTTTTTTAATATCTTCAATGAGTTGATTAAAGGAGAAGGTGTAGGGTTCAACAGGGAGCTCTTTCTGGACCAGTTTATTGGGATTAAAAATGTTATTGGGATCAATAATTCTTTTGTATTCCCGCAGTGCCCTGATCTTCTCCTCGGCCAGATAACTGATTTTGGTTATGCCAATGCCATGTTCTCCTGAAATCTGTCCGCCTATGCGCAACACTTCTTTAAATACTTTTGCTGCGGCTTCTTCGGCCAGGTGGAGCATTTCGCTGTCATTGGAATTGACAGGAATGTTGACATGGCAATTTCCATCACCAGCATGCATGTGGTTGGCAATAATTATGCGGGTCAGAAACAGATTTTCTAAAATGTCTTCCAGTTCGTTTTTAAGGTCTGGATATCTGGATTTTAGATCCTGAAAGAAAAATCCAATTTGCAGTTCCAGTTCCTGTTCTGCTAGTTCCTCTTTAGTCAATCTGCCTTTTAAGATATCGGAAGTAACCTCCATCTCCATTTTGATGAATTCATCTTCAATGTCCACCCCTTTAAGATTGCTTACTTTTTGCAGGGCCTTACGGTAAGCCAGGCCCAGATAATAAAGATTTAGATTTTCAATAAAATCAGAAAATTCAGGAACCACTTCCAGGGGGATGACTACATCTTCATTGATCTTAAATCCGCTGGTACGCTTGGTTATGGCCGCGAGTTTATGGCGATCTTCCCAGAAGTGTTCAGCTTCTTTTGCGTCCCTGGCCACAAAGATATCCACGCCTTCATAAGGGGTAGTGATGTCAACTATTCTCTGAACAGCTTCATTTAGGGCCTTTTCATCATTGGAATCTAATTGCAGGATGAGTACAGAAATAGGATCGCCTTCGTACTTGGTGGATTTTTTCTGGTAATCAATGGCCTGAACATATTTGGTCCCAAATTCTTCCAGGGCTGAAATTTTGACCAGATCACCATTACGTCTGATTTCGTCGCGTAAGGCAACTATGTCTTTGATGACGTGCATGGCGTTGCGCATGGATTTGCCAAAAAATTCCAGACAAAGGACCCTGGAGAGGGACATTTTCGGGTGCAGGGTAAAACAAGCTTCTGTTATGACACCGTCAACACCTTCCTTTTGAATGCCAGGCAGCCCTCCCAGGTATTTGTTGGTGACATCTTTGCCCAGACCTGGTTGTCTGATTTCTGAACCTTTGAGGCTGATAACTTCTTTTAATTTACCTTTGTCATTATAGATTTCAAAAATAGCTGTTTCATGGGGCAGGATTTTATGCCGGGGATGGTCTTTGCGTTTTACCTCAATGAGTTCTCCAGTGGGTAAAATCATTTTGTAGCTTAAAATGTTGTCCAGGGTTGTGCCGTATTCAAAGGCAAAAGGCCCTCCTGCATTTTCCGATATATTGCCACCCAGGGAGGAGGCAGCCTTGGATGCGGGATCAACTGTAAAGAGAAGACCTTTTTCATTAGCAGCCTTAATGGCATCCAGGGTGATGACACCGCTTTCTGCGCATAAAACCATATTTTTTTCATCAATGGAAAGGATTTTTTTCATCCTGCTTAGACTCAAGATGACAGAGCGCTGGGCAGCCGGGATAGCGCCGCCAGTTAAACCTGAACCACCACCACGAGGGATAAGGGAGAAATTCATTTCATTGGCCAGCAGAACAATTTTCTGAATCTGGCTGGTTGTTTCGGGAAACAGAACCATGAGTGGCAGTTCCATGCGCAGATCAGTGGCATCAGTTGAACATTCAGCAATTGTGTTTGGCTCAAGACCAATATTCTCATCTGGCAAAATAGAGGATAGTTTTTTGACAAGTTTGTCTTTGAATTTCTGGTCTTGCTGAAATTCCTGCCAGTAGTTCTCCAGACAGGTAGAAATTATCTGGTAATAGGTTGAAGAAAGGCTATTTTTCTCTGTCTTGAGCCTCTGGGTGACGCTTTGATACACCCATTCCGGCTTGATAAATGGATTGTAGCGGATGATAAAGATTTCCGCAGCCAGGTTTAAAGCCAAATCCTGGACAGATTCTGGCCAGGAGCGAAATTGCTCCAGGTTGAGTTTTAGGACCCTTTTAATCAAACGCTCTGACGCAAGAGATATATGTGGTTTTCTTTCTGGCATGATGTGTAAAATCCTTTGTTTGCTGTTTGGCCAGAGCACCATGTTCAGGAAGTTAAGAAGTTCCCCTGGCTTTTCAGCTTCCTTTTTTTCGGTGTCTGGCAGGTTTGGGAAAATTAGACAGTTTAGCCAGAAAGATATTGGAAGGCAAGGGGTGAGTTAGGTGATCAGGAATTTAAAAATTTGAGTGAATTACTCACTCAACTTTCGGAACTCCGAAAGTTGAGTTCAGCTAATCCTATTAACTATGTATTGGGCCAGCTCAGTCAAAAAATCTTTTTCCTGGCCTGCATATCTGGTCAGACTTGCCCTGGCTTTTTGCGCGCACTCCTCGGCCAGTTCGCGGCTTTTTGTAAGTCCCAGCAGGGCGGGATAGGTAACTTTGCCCTGATCCCGGTCACTGCCAATGGGTTTGCCCAATTCCTGTTCATTACCGACAATATCCAGGATATCATCAACGATCTGGAAGGCCAGCCCAATGGCCTGCCCATATTCTCTGGCCATTTTTTCGTCCATATCATCGGCCCCTGCGGATCTTGCCAGAATGGCTCCAGAGACCCAGGCTCCACAGATAAGAGCGCCTGTTTTCATACGGTGCATTTTTTGAAGCTCTTTAAGATCGAGAGAATTTTTTCCGGTGTAGAGCATATCCAGAACCTGACCACCCACCATGCCGGCCGGTCCAGATGCCCAGGCGATTTCCCGGCTGGCCGAGACAATTAAGTGGGGGGGCAGGGGAGTAGAGAGCATCATGGAAAAGGCATGGGTTAAAAGTCCGTCTCCAGCAAGAATAGCCAGAGCTTCTCCAAATACTTTGTGGTTGGTAGGCTTACCTCGACGTAAGTCATCATTGTCCATTGCTGGCAGATCATCGTGAATAAGGGAGTATGTATGGATGAGTTCAATACCGCAGGCAAAAGGCAAAATTTGCTCAAAATTAACTCCAAGCATTTTGCCCCAGATCAGGCAAAGGATAGGGCGGATGCGTTTCCCTCCGGCCAGCAGACTGTATTCCATGGCTTTGACCAATTCGCAGGGAATCCCCTGGCCTTTGACACATTGGGAGAGATAGAAATTTATCTCCTGGGAGTAAATATTCAGTTCTTCTTTAAAGTTCATTGTTGTTACGCTCGCTCATGTCTGTTTCAGTTTCCTGGATAAAGACGCTTACTTCATGCTTTGCCTTTTTCAGTTGCTGGCGGCAGGAGTGAACCAGGGAAAGTCCCTGTTTAAACAAATCCACCCCCTTTTCCAGAGGCAGGTCTCCCTGCTCCAGTTGCTCGACTATTTTTTGTAATTTTTGTAAATTTTTTTCAAATTCGCTGCTTTTCTTAGCCATTTTTATTTTTTGGGTTCGATGTTTGATGGTCGAAGTTCGACGTCTAAAGGTTTTGAAGGCCGGTCAAAAGTCAGATCTCTAACTCAACTTTCTGAGTTGAAAAAATGTTCAATATTTTCAATCAGTTATAGAGTCAAATTGTCAGTGTATTCAGTTTTCAGGAAACGATCCGCATTGGCTTAAATCGCCAG
>OFBC01000139.1_pt1 | contig 10567 bp, 9 predicted proteins | sample 1520411 | NCBI WGS metagenome assembly OFBC01 (sample SAMEA3696446, study PRJEB22514) | metagenome | biome: water; feature: marine; material: hydrothermal vent | place: Pacific Ocean | collected 2014-08-12 | depth 1521 m
AGCTATCCCTTTGCGAAGAATTACTAAAACCAAAATACACGGTCAACGGCTTTAAAACTGCCGAGTTGCAACGGACACTGAGTGACCTTTTTGGAAATTCCGCCCAAATCCGCTATGAAATGAAGAAATTGGTGGTTCGTGGTGCCATCAAAAAACAAAAAAACAAATCATTTTACAGGGTTACAGAAACAGGGTGGAAATGGCTTTGGGCATCAATTACATCCAAGTGCTATTTCAGAAATCCTGTTATTTCAGCTACTTTCAAAACAGACCCTCTAAAAATCCCGACACAACCGCACATCTTGGAGGAAGGGCTGAGACTTATTAATCAGGGATTGAGCCAAATTACACAGGGCTTGGCTGTAAATATGTGAATCTCAAAAAACGTAAATTTTTCTCACGTTTTTTAGAAATAAAGCATAACACGTACACGCAAAAAAGCAAGAAAAAAAAACAATGATTAAGCAATTAACAACATTGATTGAACTTAAAATGATTACAAGTTATCCACAACTAAAAGAAGTTATTCAAAACTTTACTTTTTAAAGTCTCACACAGTACAAAATAGTAGTCACCTCCTCAAGGTGTGCTACTTCATCAATACTATACACTTGCCCAATCCTATCTATAAACTCATCACCTTTCATTATCTGCATAAGAGGATTAAATAATATATTAACTCTCTCATACTGTGAGTTCCTAGAAAAGGGGGCTTTCTCACTATCTTCTTTTGTCATATTTTTTGTGAAGTATTTAACCTTGTAAGTAAAGGGGTGTATCTCTAAGGTGTTTATTGGAGTCTCGTCTAAGAGATAGAGAGGTTTGTTATCTTGGATCGCTAGAGAGAGTTCTAATTCCCCCTTTACCTGCTCTCTATCTCCTAATATAAAATCAATACTTGCCATCCCCACACCATTAGCTTTTATTGTGGTTGAAGCTGTAGTATCTATTGGTATTCCAAACTCATCATAACTATCAGTAGGGCTGTCTTTTGAAATCTTATGGATAACCTCACCCTGCAGACCCTCTGAGCGGAAAAGGCTCTGTATAAGTTTTTTAGAGAGTGAAAAGATTTGCATATTAGCTCATTACTAACTTAACGCCAAGTCCGATTTGATGCAGTGTGGCTACAATATTTAGCTTACCAGTGGGGGTAAATTTGGATTCCATCTCTGTTACAAATACATCTAACTCGACCTTGTTTGCATCTACATCGGGGTACTCTATTGTGATATGTAAACCTCTGTCTGTTACAAAGTCACCCTCATTATGAAGAGCTTCAAATAGTAGTTTTTGAAACGCGTCTGTTTTGTCTCCTGTAAAGTACATATCCCACTTTATTTCGTAACCCCATTTTGGCTTATCTGCTTTATCATAAGTCGTTCCTTGATCACTACATGATGATTCCTCAACTTCATATTTCCCATAAGAATATGTAAATTCTCCCTTGATGCACGGTACTGTTTCTTCAGTATTTGCCCCACCATTTGCTTTTATCTTTATAGTTGAACCTGCACAACTAACTTTTTTCATAGCCATATTTGAACCTTTTTTACAAATTATATCAAAAGAGGGGGATTGATAAAGCATTTAAGAAAAGAGGTATTAGACTTTGCAAAGACCCCCGCACCGTGGATTATCTACAATTGCCAAATGATTATATTCAATATCTTTCCACTCTCCATCACTTAACCGACTCTCATACCCCAAACTAAATCCCCTACCTTTTGCACTGACATTTAGTTCTAATACACCCTTTATTACTTCGTCCTGTAAGTAAGCGTCCACTACACGCCCTATTATTCGGCTACTATTATCATCTTCTATCCAGTGGTGACCATCCACAATAGGTATTCCTATAATAGTTCTAAGGCTCTTCTTAATCTCTTCCTTACTCCTAGTTATAGGGATTCCATTATACATCTGAACCCCTATTCTCCCTATATTCTCTATCCTCATAGTACCCCTTTCTTTTCTAATAAAGTTTTAACTTGAACATCATCAATTACATCAAGCTCCATTAGGGAAGTTAGATAATTCACTATAGAAGTATTAGCTAACTCTACATCCTTATCTACAGTGTTTTTCACTTGTCTAAACTCTCCACTATCTCCCCATATCTCATCCAAATACTTATATATTGGTTCTGCAATAATTTGATATTGCCTTATTAAGTCTCTATAGCTTTCCTGCTCCATCTGCCCATTTTGAGTAAGCCCACCTACGGATCTTTCGAATAATCTTGACATTGGAATTCTGCATACGCTACATAGATGTATTTTGCACTCCTTAATTATATTATCTAAAGAGGTTAAGTTCTTCTCAATAGTAGTAAACTCCGTAGTCGAATCTAGTAGCATTACACCGTATACACTTCTAATTTGTGCTATAGCTTCAATTCGTTGCTGTGCCATAGTCCGCCCAACTGTAGTGGTTAGAGCATCATCCAACCCATCACTTGTTAATACGTCTATACTTTTAGTTCTAGCAATTTGTACAGAGGTGTTTATCATCTCAAGGTAGAGTGCTAAAGATTGCTTAATATCGGTTAGTACACCAACCCCTAATTTACTAAACAGCGGTGTTTCTTCGCTTAGTACATCCTCTCTTATTAAGTGCAAAGAGAATGGAAACCCTTTAATATTGTGTTCTCTCCACTCCACTAAATCATAAGTATTCCACTCAGTTAAGTTTCTCATCACATCCATCTCTCTAGCTACAGTGATATTCTCACCATCTCCTATGATCACACACTCTCCAAAGAGTCTATATTTATATAAAGCCTTTCTGACTATTTTAGCCTTTTTGGCTTCTAGTTCTTGATCTTTTGAATCTCTGCCTAACGCGATCATATCATCCACTGGGATATGAACTATAGATTTTCCAACACCTCTGTACAGATGACCATTATCTGATTGTTCGTAGCTCTGATAACCAGCTGTTGCTTCACTAGCAAATTTGCTAAAACTATCTGTTACCTTATTCTTCATTTTATTTCTCCTCTAGCATATGCACTATATAGATTTTTATCATATTCGGTAACTGAACCGATTCGCAATAACGATAAGAGTGTGAGTCCCTGACCTATCTCTTTATCTGCTCTTAACATTACTAGCAACTCATCGATCGCACGACCCGCCAGTATCTCGTTCTTAAAAAAGCTTTCAATTAAAATACTACAAAATAGCTCTGTACACCCTGTATGTCCCATAGTAGAGGGAATATAGTCGAACTGTATCTGTAAATAATTCTCTTCCACTTTATGGCTGTTTTCTCTATATATCTTATTGATTGTTATAGTTCCGTAAATTAATGGATTAGCTTTTAATAGGGTGTTAATATGGTTCATTATCAGTATTTCATCTGCTACCATGTGATCCCCCGTCTACATCTATTTACTCCAATAAAACCTATATTTGCCTTTCTGCACTCACTCATTAATCCCCACGCTTTTAAGCCGTGAGTGTTTTGGTCAAATGGATAAGGGGGTAAACCTCTCTTTTGTATCTCTATATCAATATCTCCCACCTTTACTGAATTCATACTTATAGGAATAACTGTATCTGAGCCATCCTGTTCTATAGTAAGAGTCATTGCTACAATAGCTAAAACTATCTCTTCACTATGTGGGCAATTTGCATCTGCATACGCTTTATATGATAATATTATATGGGCTGTAATCTTATCATCCATAAATCCTTTGATACTGTTTGCCTTTAAAAGAAGAGGGTATAAAGTTTTGAACCTTGCTAAATACTCCCCTTGTTGTTGTAATGTCATGTTGATCCTTTATTGTTTAAAATAGTACTCACTTAGTATAATGTGTTCCTTAGAGGTTAATAGCCTATCAAAGACATGAAACCCCCTCATCCTCCCCCTCTTTTTTCCTGAACATGGTGCTGTAACCCCTAAGTCGTAAACAGCATTAAAATTATTTGATGTCCCTAAGTCGGGGATATTACTGAAAGTGATATAAAGTAGTCCATCTATATACACTTTGACCGTTCGCGTAGCCATATTGATTCCAAAAGCTAAATGTTTCCATTCCCATTTAAAATCATAGTTCATTGCCTGAGGTGGTGAGCCATCACCTTTTCTAGTAGAACTCTCTAGCCATAATAGTCCCCCTGCTTTGTTGTCTCCACTAGCCAAAGGGGCTAAAGCTACAATAAAAGAACCGTATCTTACGACCATCGGAAAACAATACCCTGACCCTGCGTCCATAGCAGACCCTAACCAAGATATGGTAATTTCACTATTGTTACTACTATAATCAAGGGGATAATAGATAGTATTCTTATCTCCATATAATCGGTCATTTCCCCCAAAAGATGCTATTTTATCAACATAAAAACTTCCTGACGTGGTGTAAGTCACAGTTCCTGCCCAATCCCTATTATGAATCACATCTTTACTATCTTTTGTCAATGGAAGAAGTAGAACGCCTGAGGTATCACAGAACGGCTGTGTTACGGATATCGGTATAGCATCTGTAGGAACTGTAGCGGTAGCTCTTTCACTCCACGGTGAAACATGTCCTAGCCTGTCTCTATGTCTCACTCTGAATTCAAAAGTTTTACCTTTAATCAAAGCTCTGATAGCTTTCGATAACATGTCAATAGTGTTGTAGTATGTAGAGATAATCACATTCCCAAGATAGAATATTTCCCAATCAGTATTAGCATGGTAGAGCTTTCGATAAGAAGTGTAAGCAAAGTCTGAACAGTTCATCCTAGCAGAACGCCCATGAATAGTATTATCACAATTCCACCATACAGTGGGTTTCATAATCTCTTCTTTTTGACCTGATACAATCCCTTTATTAAGGGGGAATGTTCTTACAGTACCATCAAAAGTATATCTACCATTACACTTAGATGTTAGATTCATTGAGTTATATCTGCCATATATATTATCAAAGTCTGTAATATCATTTTTAGGTAATATCAAGATAGGCACATCAATAAGCTCTAGTCCTAATTGTGCTATTTCATTAGCCTTAGCTTCTGATGTAGTAAAATTTATATTCTGCTCTTCAATTATAAGTTCAGATCCCTCTACCCGTTGACCAGAGTTATCAAAAATAGATTCTCTCACCACGTTTGTCTTTTTGGTGTTTGGGCATTGGTTACAGAACTTTGTATCAGTTGTGAAATCCACTTCAATACATGGTTTAGCTACTAGAAACCCAACCTTATCGCCTATAGCTCCTGACACTTCAACTCTTAAGTTTATCTCATCTAAACTTGGGTTAACTAAGGCGAATAAATAGTTCAATTGACCTACTACGGTCACCTGTGTTGTTACCCCTATAAGTGCCTTAGTTGATGGGTCATATTCTCTCAAGGTGATTGAAGTTCCCCCTAAATTCCCTAATACATAAAAGTGTGTTGGGTTATAAAAAGCTTTTATGCCTAATCCCATTGTAGGTGCTGTGGCAGTTAATATTGCTGTAGTCGGTTGTGTAGGGGCTTCTTGTAATGCTCTATATCTATTTGCTTTACTTTTTACTAACCAAAAATCAGAACTTGAGGGGTTGTTGCCTATATTGTCACCGTTAGTATCCACCTTGGCAGAAATATAAATATTATTATATTCTACACCGTTTACCTCTTCCAGTAGAACTTCTTCTCCTACATCTTTGTAATTTTCTGTAGCATCGTATAGTCGTATATTATCCCTTAATAGCCCTACAGTTGATAGATTTTCAAAATACTCATTTCGTACGCTTACATATAGTTTCATCTAAGCCCCAATTCTTGACTTATACGAGTTCTCATTAGTTCCCTCATTCTCTATTAATATCTTGGCTAATAGTTTGTTTGTTTTCTTCATCTCATTCTCCATATCTCTAAATTTGTCATATTTTTTATCCTCTTGCTTCTTCAATAAGGTGGATTTTTGTATTTCCTGTTCGTAGTAGTAATTAGACAATTCAAATCTTCTAAGATTCGTATCTGTACCGCCCTGTGCTATGTATTGTTGTGCTTTGCCTAGCTCTATAATATCAGATACACGAGTCCTATCAATTGAGGACGCTAGATTAGCAAATAATTCGTTAGCCAATTCATAATCTCCACCTTTGACTGCCTTACCTACTGCATCTGCACTACTGCTTTTTATTCCTTGGTTATTGTCCTGTTTATTATACCCCTGAATGACCTCTGATTGAGTCTTATAGCTACTCTGAACTAAATCCCCCAACGCACCTGACAAGCCCTCTATGCCCCCTTTAGCATCATAAAAGGCACTCGACAAGACGAGTAATTGCCCATAGAGTTCACTCCCTGCTTTTGTACCTGTGTCTAAACTCTCCATATATGTTCTAAGTGCATCTGCATTTTTAGGGGTTTCTAAACCAAGGGCTTCAAACTGTCTGTTAAGTTCTGATATCTTTATGGCGGATTGCTCACTTTCACTATAGAAGTTTTGAAGATAGGAAGATTGTGCATTAGTTAACTTATCAATACCTCCTGCTCCATCTATCATCCCCTGACTTACATTTGCCAAAGATCCATTTGTAGACTGTAGGATAAAGTTAAACTTGTCTAATTGCCTATAAAAGAGGAGTAATTCATTTCCCTTTAGTGTGGAACTCTCAATTAGTTCACCAAACTTAATCCCCGTATTTAAGAGTGACTCTCTGATCACTTCGGTATACACGTCCCCTTTGGTATTCGCTACTTCCCCTATAGTCTGAATATATTCTATTCCTGCTAAACGTAGTGTTTCTTGTCCCTGTGTTAGTCCTGTGGCTACTCTCGTAAGTGTTTCATATGTTGATTCGTCTACGCCTTGAAAACTTGATAAAAGATTACCAATAAGGCTGTTTGTAGCGTTATCTAATATATTCCCAATCTCTCCATTAATAGAGTCTTGGATCTCTTTATTTGTCTTATCTTTTGTGGAGATGTTCCCAAAATCAATATTTAGGTTATTTAACTTCCCACTGGTATCAACTCCTAAAGCCTGTGCTTGTAACTGTAGATCCGTAACACTTGAGATTACCGCATTCTGTAGGCTATTCTTAAAACCCTGTGACACATCATCATATCCCTCTACATGCTGTCTAGTAGTGCTTATTACTCCCCACACTGATTTCTGCTTCACTTCTCTAAGTATATAAGATTGAACATCCAACGCTCTCTTAAAATCCTCATAGCTTTGAGTTTGGAATGCTAACCCGAAATCTAGTGTTTTATGCTTTGTGCTGTAGAATCCTGCCAGACGAGAACCATCACTCCCAACATCCCTTTGAGCAAAGAGAGATATGGCTTTGCTAAGCTCCTCTTGGTATCGCCCTGTGCCTAACCCTACTGCTAATTCGCTTGTAATGCCTATAGTTCTAGCGGTGTTAAATGCTATTTGTCTAGTAATCTCTAATTGCTTATGGGATACATCCTCTAGTACCCTTTGGCTATTGATAAGTGTTTGGTTATCTTTATGCTGGTCTGTCTCCATCTTCACTATATTAGAGTTAAAACCTGATAATAAAGCACCCACACCGCCTACAATAACACCGTACATACTCCCACTATTCATAAGTGAGGATTGTGTGTTATCAGTAGCTTTGTCTATGGAGTCGTTTAAGCTTACACCTTGAGGATATTTTAGCAGTAAATCTATCAAGGTAGATTGTAGCGACTGGCTAAGAAAATCTGTGAATCCTTTCAATTGTTTCTGTGTCTCTGTAGTCTTCTCTTTCTCTCTTCTTAGCTGTTCATCTAACTCTTTACCCTTTTGGGCTTCTATTGCTATTTGCTCCTTAGCCAGTATGCTTATCTCACTAATGTAGAGCTTATGAAGTTTCTCTTCGTCTATTCCTGCACTCTTATACTCTTCAAAAGCCCTGTTAAGATTAAGCAGTTTTTTCTGATAGTTACTTAGCCCTATTTCTTCAAAGTTGCTAATGAATCTTTCCCTTATTGGGGCTGTGCGATTAAACTCCTCCCTCTGTTCTCGTGCTATGCGTTTAGCTTCTGTAGCTACCGCTTCTAGCTTCATCTTCTCATTGGCAAGGTTTACTATCTCTAGTCTTACTTGAAGCTTCCCTATGGCTCTTATAGACCGTCCAAGCCGTTTGTACCTTTCTATCTTCTCTTGTATGTTCAGAGCTTCAAGCCTATTCTTCTTAACTCTGAGTTCCTCTTCTATTCGTTCTGTAGCATATAAAGAGAGATGTATAGATTCGTCTAACTCTTTAGTATTCGCATGTAACTTGACCTCTATTGTAGGTTTCTCTGTTGTTAGCCTTGATGCTTTAAGTACGGGTAGTGGGGCTGTAGTAGGCTTATTGTATTGTGATTTACGAGTAGTGACCGTCTTGCTAATTGGTGCTTTGTTTACTACCTTTGGCTTCTGTAACTGAACTTTCATCACTGGCTTAGATACTTGCTTAGGGGATACCGCCTTAGATAATTTCTCTATACTATGTGATAGTTTCTGATTGCCCTGTGACTTTTCGGTAGCCCTACTTTTGGCACGTTCTGCCTTAGATGCTCTATCCATTGGTAACCGTGGGCTGTCTATATTGGGTAGAGAAGTCTTTCTCCTTGAGATCTTTGGGGCTGTCTTTTTAGAAAGGGAATATATCTTCTTATACTCTCTTACTTGCAATCGTAGGTTTTTAAGTTGTTTCTCTTGAACTGATAGATTCTTTTGGAGTACTTTTTTTTGTGATGCTGTAAGCTGTTTCCCCTCTCTCCCCATTCTAATCTTACCTGATAACATCTTCTTAGTAAGGGCTATGGCTCTAACGTGTCCTTTCTCTGACTGCACAACCTTACTTATAGCTTCTTCTCTCTTCCTACTGAGATACTCTTCGCTTTTGATGTATTTTAAGTATTCCTGTGCCTTTTGTTTCTTTGTCTCATTAGCTCTTATTACCCTCTTTATCATGTTGTAGGCTTTTACTGCCGTGCTAATAATAAGCGTCAATCCTGCTACCACTCTACCAATCGGCGATAGAGAAAAAGCTAATGATAAACCTTTCCACGCAATAGTCACCATTCCTATTACTTTAGCAGTCTTTACTAGAGTATTAGCGTGTTCTGTTCCCCAATTAACGGCATCTGTAGTTAATTGTATGAGGTCTTTATATGCTGGTGCTACACCATTAAAAAGGGTGGCTTTTAGTATCTTGAAGCTACTATCTAAAGTTACTTGTTGAGCATGGAGAGTATTCGATATAGCCAAATACTCTTTTTCTGGTGCTGTACCCTCGCTGTATGCTTGATTAGCAACTTTAAGATTAGCTGTTAGTTTTACTGTGTTAGCGGACATTTTCAAGAGAGTACTACTAATTCCACTCCCCGCCATTTTCAAATCTTCCAGAGAAACGATACGAGCCTGTTTATCTAATTCTCCTAATTTCTTTCAGAAAACTTGAATAGCTACTACTGGCTCATCTTTTACTAGCTTTGCAAAACGCTTATAATCTAAGCCCACTGCGTCTGCCATATCACCAGTGTTGCTCATCATTTTCTGCATAAGCTTAGAGAATGCTGTACCTGATACTTCCGCTGTGAGTCCTACATCTGCCAGTGTTGCACCCAAAGCCCCTATCTGATCAACAGTTAATCCGATAGTCTTACCCGTCCCCGCTAAACGTTGCACATAGTTTAATAATTTTTTCTCGTTTACAGTTGTAGCACTGGCTAGACCTGTAAATAATGAGAGTAACTTATCAACATTTTGAATTGGATGATTTAGAGAGTTTGAAAGTTTTGCGAATCCCTCACTGGCTTGATCGGCAGACAACTTAGAAGTTAGTACCATTTTTTGTATTTCAGTAGTAAACTTTAATATATCTTTTTGTGACTTAATGCCAAGTTGTCCTGCTTGTTCTGCAATTTTGTAAAGGTTATCAATATTGAAACCTTTAGTTAATCCAGTGACATTTTGAGCCATGCCTTTTAAATCATTAGAGAGTTTCTTAATTTGAGTAGAGCTAAACCCTGTAGTCTTGATTACCCCTGCTTCTGCTAACTCTAATTCAGTAAATGCTTTCACCAAACTTTTAGTCACTGTCATAGCTCCGTAAGCTATAGAGCTGTATTTGATAAAAGCATTATTCAGATTCATAATACCGCGTGTATCACCTATCCTATCGGCTCTACGATTAAATTCCTCCAGAGTTTCAGAGGACGCAGAAATGTTTGTAGATAGTGACCTAGCGTCTGATGAGAGTCTGCTTATTGAAGAATTTGTTTTTATTGAGGATAATGAATCTCTTACTTTATCTGCCGAACCATCCAGAGTATTCAATGACCTATTTAGTTCGTTAGTACTCTTGTTTAGGGAATCAAAGCCTTTAGCCCCTCCACTTTTTGCTAAAGTATTGTTCATCCTATCAATGGATCTTGTTAAATCATTTGTTGTTTTTTGTAAGTCTTTTGCTTTTTGGAGTAAACTATTAAGCCCCGCTAAGGCTTCATTGCCATCAAATCCTACTTTTAATATAGCCATAGATTGACCTTTTTGGGTAAATTATATCAAAGTAAGAGGGATGTGTAGGGGCTTGTAAAGAGAGATGTTAGATATTCTCTCTCTTCGCAGTAATTTTTAA
>OFBC01000140.1_pt1 | contig 10397 bp, 6 predicted proteins | sample 1520411 | NCBI WGS metagenome assembly OFBC01 (sample SAMEA3696446, study PRJEB22514) | metagenome | biome: water; feature: marine; material: hydrothermal vent | place: Pacific Ocean | collected 2014-08-12 | depth 1521 m
TTTGGCGAAAAAAGGTTGGTCAGATGTAGTTTTGGTTGAGAGAAAATATTCCCATCCATTTTTTGGTAAGGTTATAACTTCTTCAAAGAAATACCATGCTCACGACGAAACAAATAAATTTAAGAAAGGTGATAATGTAAAAATAATTGAGTCAAAACCCTTTTCAGTGCGGAAAAATCTTCCTCATCAAGATGTTCATCCAACGGAATATTTTCTTTTGGTAAACAGTCATCCTGCAGCCTGGTTGGCCCTGTCCTGGCGCTATTCACCCGGTTCATCTCGCTGCTTTGTACGTCTCTATCCGCAGAGGATACAGCAGCAGAAAACAGGTCTTCAAAAGCTCCAACAGACGCTTTGGTCTGACAATGGCCACCATCCATTAACGGCAAAAACTGATCCTGTGCACTTGCAAGGGGAAAAAATTGCATCTTTGACCTCCTTTGTGGAGAATATATCAAATCCCGTTCCAGTTTTTTTACTCAAAATTCAGGGAATTCTTAACGGGGCAAGTCTCCCCGGACAGGGCAATCGCACCAAATAGACGAAAAAACTTGCCAACAACTGGAAAAACACTTATTAAATTTAAATAAATTTAACCAGATAACTATATAACTCAACTTTCGGAGTTCCGAAAGTTGAGAAATCCGAATATCGAAATCCGAAACAAATTCTAATTTTTTAATGTTCTAATGACCAAAACATGGTTGTTTTAGACGATTTCCTGGCGATTTAAGCCAATGTTGATCGTTTCCTGAAAACTGGATATTCTGACAATTTGGCTTTGTAATTAGCTGAAAACATTAAACATTTTTTCAACTCAGAAAGTTGAGTAATTTATTTCAACCCTTCTAATATTCTTTTTTTTCAACAGGCAAAACCATTAACCGGGGGCGAAAGCCCACTGGCTATCAAAAGGATGAAGCAAGCAAGCAAGCAAGCAAGCAAGCAAGCAAGCAAAAATTATACCACATACCACACGCCCTCCTCCCCTGGTTGAAAACATAAAAATTTACCAGGTAAGGGCTTACATATTAATCAGAGCCTCAGCAAGATAATTCCCAAAAAAACAAAAATCTTTTAGGCGAAAAGTATAAATTCATCCATAAACGGTTTTTTCAAAGCCCCTGTTTTCTCTCAAAAATTCTATCGCATCAATTTTTTTAAATTCCTCGCGCAAAGACGCCAGGCCGCGAGTTTTTTCTTTTCCTGCCTCTTGACAAACTTTTTATTCCCGGTTAAAAGATATATCTCTTAACGGGAAGTGGCGCAGCCTGGTAGCGCACCTGCCTTGGGAGCAGGGGGCCGCTGGTTCAAATCCAGTCTTCCCGACCAGAAAAAAATAAGGGATTACGGTTAAAACCGTAATCCCTTTTCCTTTTCATCTTCCATCTCCCTGAAAACTCATCCCAGAACCGTCATCAAAACATCTTCCAGTGCTTCCAGAGTATAAGGTTTGGCCAATACGCCTGCAAAACCATAATCTTTATATTGGGCCATAACAGGATCATTGGCATAACCGCTGGACACTATGGCCTTCACCTGAGGATCGATTTCTTTAAGATATTTTATAGCCTCCTTGCCTCCCATTCCACCAGGAATAGTAATATCCATGATTACGGCCAGATAGGGGCTTCCTGCCTGCATTGCCTTTTTATACAACTCAATGGCCTCTGTGCCATCTCTTGCCAGGTCTGCCTCAAAGCCCAGCTCTTCCAGTGCCTGAATTGCAATATCTCCCACCAATTCGTCATCATCCATAACAAGAACCCTGCCACCTCGTTGTATGGAAGTCTGAACAGCCGAAATTTTCTTTTGCTCAACTTTCTCTTCCGTAGCTGGAAGATAAATTTTAAATGTGGTTCCATAACCTTCTTTAGAGGCAACACTGATATGGCCTTCATGCCTTTTGACTATTGAATACACAATCGAAAGTCCCAGCCCGTGCCCTCCTTTCTTGCGGGTAAAATATGGCTCAAAAATTCTGGATAAATAACGCTCAGGTATGCCATGTCCCTGATCAGCAACAATAATTTTTAGATACTTACCAGGCTTTAACGGCAATTTATTCTCCTCCTCAGAAACCAAACAGTTCTCACATTTTACAGTGATAATTCCACCACCAGGCATGGCATCCCTGGCATTAATAATCAAATTGTGAATAACCTGACTTATCTGGCTGTAATCAACCTCTGCCGCCCATAAAGGCTCATCAAACTCAAGCTCACAACGGACATTTGTTCCTGCCAGGGCAAAATTGGCTGTTTCCTGAATAAGTTTTTTAATATCTACCACTTCCTTAACAGGTGCTCCGCCTCTGGCAAAGGTAAGCAATTGGCCAGCTAAATCCCTTGCTCTGACAATTGCCTTTTCCGCAGCATCCAGTCTCTCAGCAACTTTCAAATTCTCTCCTGCCAGCTTTTTAGCCAGGCTTAAATTACCCATTATTCCTGTCAGCAAGTTGTTAAAGTCATGTGCGATGCCTCCTGCCAGCACGCCAAGGGATTCAAGCTTATAGGTCCTGGCCAGTTCTTCTTCCAGTCTGTACTTTTCTGTCACGTCCCGAAAAACAAGCACAACGCCCAAAATTCTATTCTGGCTGTCCAGAACAGGAGCAGCGGAATCAGCAATAAGCCTCTCTTTTCCATCTCTGGCCAATAAAACAGTGTTATTGGCCAGTTCCACCACCTCGCCGGTGGACAGTACCTTATGCACAGGATTTTCCATTGGTTTACGGGTAGTCCCATTGACAATGGGAAACACCTCCGTGAATTCCCTGCCAATGGCTTCCTGCTCCTTCCAGCCGGTCAATTCCTCTGCTGTCTTATTCATTAAAACCACTCTGCCCTTACTATCAGTAGAAATAACTCCATCACCAATGCTGCGCAGCGTCACTGACAACAACTCCTTTTCCTCAGCCAATGTCTTTTCAGCCCTGATTCTGGAGGCTATCTCTTCATGCAAAGCACGTACATGCTCGGCAATCCTTTCTGCCATACGATTAAAACCATGCGCTAACTGACCGATTTCATCATTTCTTTTAACAGGGACCCTGGCATCCAGATCGCCTTTTTCAAAAGACTCCATAACATTAACCAATTTGCTTACTGGCTCAGAAATCACACGGGAGACAAAAAGACCAAGAACAAGCACCATACACAGAGCACTCCCCAGAACCCCGGCCATCAATCTATTGACCCTGGTCAATATGGCATGATTTTTATGATGATCCACCATCACAACAACCGCTGCCACAGGGTCTTGGAAAGGGTTATGAAACAAACGGAAGCTACAGTCAAAGTCTAAGACTTTATCCTTTGAACGACAGCGAAAAATGCCAGTAGTATTCTCCATAGCACGAATTAAAGAAATACCCAATCTGAAAACTTTTTCCTTTGCAAGAGTTGTGGCCACAATTTGTTTATCCGCTACAATGGCTACTGCATCTGTGCCGGCATGTTTCTTCATTTGCAAAACAAGATTATCATTTCCGTTCACTGGCAAAGCAGCGAGAATAGCGCCTATTACTTTGTCCCTCACCTGAATGGGAAAGGCAGATTCCAGAGCCAGAAAGGGCTTGTCTCTATCTATGTCTCCGCCCAGGGCATTTAAAAGAATATTGTTTTCTTCCCTGACTGGACCGGCCAGAAAAAAACCTTTTAAGGCTTCCCTGATCAGAGGATGTTCTGTCAATTTGCCTGAAACAGAGGTACTTCCTGGAGAAAGGGCCTGAATATTGCCCTCCATATCTGTCACGGCCAGCATAGCAACCCTATTCTTCGTCCTCAGTTGACCCAGATAGCTATTCAACTGTCCCCTGATCCCCAGTCTGAGAGTAGTCTTGATGGTATTGTCACAGGACATTGCCCTGGTTATGCTTTCCAGATGCCCGATTTCACTTGCCAGACATAGCTCGCTGCTCGCCAGATGAGATGTAAGCACTGTCATTATCCATTTTCCGGCATAATGATCTATCCACTTATGGAGGTAAAAATAAGAAAATATTACTGGTACAATAATCACTATTAAAATGAACACAAATATCCTGGAACGCAACGAATATAGCCAGGGTTTATGGGGGACCCGACCATCTAGTTTATGCGGCTTAAATGAATATGATTTCTTCATTTCATTGCCCTTGTTGTTCCGGTCTTTGTTTCTGCAACTTACTTCCCAAATTCCGGATACAATGCCATAGAGTTATAAACTTCTTGAGCGGCTTCCAGCACGTCAACAGGAATTTTAATACCCAGTTGCCTGGCCCTGGCCAGGTTCACTGCAATATAATAGTCAACAGGCTTGCTGATTGGAATCTCTCCCGGACTTTCACCGTTTAACACCTGCATCAACTTCAGGGCCAATTGCCTGCCTGTAGCTTTAAGGTCAATGCCTACAGAGGCCAGAAATCCCAGTCTTACCCAATCGGCCACCCATGTAAAACCTGGTTTGGATTGATTGTGCAAAATCCAGGCAATACATTCTTCTAATGAAATGCCGGTATTATCTTCTTTTAACAAGCTTTTCGGGGCAAAGGAAAAAATGATATCTATCTCTTTGTCCTTATCATATTGTTTGATCAGTTCCTTATAGCGTTTAAAGGTAGTTACATATTCAAATGCCTTCACCTGTAAGGGGTATAATTCGGGATGAAGACGGAGATGTTGCTCAAATTCCATACCCATCAATCGCAAAAAATGGGTACTGGCAGGACACAAAACAACAACCTTTGTGGCTTCAGGGAGGATATATTTCATCAACTTAAAGGTCTTTTCATAAAAAGGTTCTTCTGTCACACCCGTTACGTTAAAGCCTGGCCTCTGGCGTGTTTTCATAAACAACTTCTTCTTGTTATAGTATTCCGGTGAGACATTCATACCCCCAAAAAGCACCGGATACCTGGTACCTACAAGGTCCAGCATGACAAATTCTATGGCATTGTCATCCAGCACCACTACTATGTCCGGATCTGCTTTATAGATTTCTTGCAAAGCCAGCTTGCCGCGTTCCTCTATTTCCTCTCTGCTTAAATATTTCCTTTCTGTTTCCATATAAAAATGCAAAAATCGAATTTTTCCATCCATATACCCGGAACGTTTTAACATTTCCATCATTCCATTTTCTATTAAGGCACCGCACCCAACACCGGAACCGTAGCTCTGCACAATGAAAACAGTGCTTTCTTTATCTCTGGAAATACCTGGAATAAAATTATATACCTCCCGCGCTGCTCCTAAAATATCCGGCGGAACCTGTATGTCAAGCATTTTGGCCCGCGCCAGATTAAAGACTATGGCATACCCCCAGGCGTCTTCTATAGGAATTTCAGAGGCTGACACACCTTGAAGTATTCTGACTGCTTTTTTCCCTGCCGCGCGTCCCATTGCTCTGAAATCCACGCCAGCACCGCCAAACAACCCGAGTTTGATAAAAACAGAATTAACACCCATCTCTGGTTTCTTGCTATGGTTTACAAGGTATTTTATAATTTCTGGCGCTGTCTGGGTCTTGCCATCTTTTGTCTTTAATAATGTCAGACCAGAATAAATAGCACCGATGCCAGGATCATTATTTACCCACTCGATGATATTTCGCAACTGCTCAAAATTTTTTACACTTACAACCTCATAATCAATGTTAGGAGGATCAGCCTCTAATTCCATTTCCACCTGGCGCCTGACAGCCTTGCCTGTTGGCGACTCATCTGTCAAGCAAAGCACCTTTTTCAAACCAGGCAAAATACTTTTCATTACCCTGAAAGAAGTTGAAATATGTATCTTTTCATAGACTCCAGTCACATTATTACCCGGTCGCTTCCGGGAATCCATAAAATGTTTAATCTTATTGTAATCCTCAGGCTGTTTGTTAATGCCGGAGAATACTACAGGAATATCTGTGCCAATCAGCGGCAACATCACTGTCCTGGCAGCATTGTCATCAATGGTAACAACAACATCAGGCTTAACTCTTTTAATCTCCTCGAGTGCCATCCTGCCCCGCTTCTCAATTGCAGATGGCGTATTATAAGTCCGCTTGGTATCCATATAAAAATGATAAATCTTTACTGTCTCGCCATCCTTAAAGCCAGCCTTTTCCAGGGCTTCAATCACCCCGTCCTCTTGAGGCTGACCGCAAACATTTCCCTGTTCATAGCTCATCACTATAAAAACTCTGGGCACACTCTTTGAGAGTGCATTTAGTTGAAAGAATGTAAAAAAGCTCACCAGGCAAAAGACAGTAAAAACTGCTTTCATATTTTCACCTCTTAAAAAAATTACAGGAGTAAATGCATACACATTTTTCTTTTGTTCAGCGCTAGCTCTTTGCAAAAAATACCTGGCCAGCAGCAAAATATCCTCTCCCCGTTCCCGCGTCTGTACGGGCACATCATGGGGCACAAAATTTTGCGCCCTTATATTGCTCTCTCAAACACCAAACGCCCGCGTAAGAAATGAGCCATAACCCGGCCCCTTAATTTCTGCCCCAGGGCTGGAGTATTTTTGCCTCTGGAAAACATAGCTTCCGGCCTGACTTCCCACTCTGCCTCTGGAGCAAAGAGAAAAAAGTCTGCCACATCCCCTTTTTGAAATGTATTGGCCTCAAGATCAAAAATTTCAGATGGCGCGTTTACAAAAAGCCGGGTTAGATCATCATTGTCTAAAACCCCATCCACTACCAGGCCAAAGCAGAGACTCAGGGCCGTGTCCAGACCAGAAATGCCATTGGGCGCTTCACCAAAGGGAACATCCTTTTCAAATTCGGCATGTGGGGCATGGTCAGTTGCCAGCACATCTATTACTTTCTCACGCACAGCCTGTTGCAAGGCCAGAACATCATCTCTGGTTCGCAAAGGAGGATTGACTTTGGCCAGGGTATTATAGCCCTGGACACGGCTTTCGTCCCAGACAAGGTAATGGGGGCAGGTCTCCGCTGTAATGGGGATGGATTTCTGTTTGGCCCAGGCAATGAGTTCTACGGACTGGCGGCAACTGATATGAGCCAGATGGATAGGTGTATCAAGATATGCAGCCATAAGAATATCCCTGGCCACCTGCAGGCTTTCCGCCACTACAGGAATACCTTTCAGACCCAGATACGAAGAAATTTCGCCTTCATTCATTAGCCCGCCCTCACTCAAACTAACATCTTCACAATGATCAATGACTTTTAAACCCAGGTCAGAACTATATTCCACAGCACGGCGAAAAAGTTCGTTATTTTCTACAGGCAAACCATCATTGGAAAAGGCCCTGCAACCAGCCCGGGCCAATTCAGCCATAGGAGATAATTCTTTGCCAGCCAGCCCTCTGGTCAAAGCACCAATGGGGTGCAAAAATGGTCCATGAGGATGAAACTTCCTGGCCTGTTCAAGCATAAATTCGGTCACTGATGCAGAGTCATTGACCGGATTGGTGTTGGCCATAGCCATAACCTGGCCAAATCCTCCGGCAATGGCTGCTTTTAGACCGGAATTAATATCCTCTTTATATTCAAATCCAGGCTCACGCAGGTGCACATGCACATCTATAAGACTGGGCCAAAGAAAAAACCCTTGACCGTCGAACTCTTCTTTTCCCTGAACACTCTCTGTCCCTCCAGGCACAAACTCTTCAATCCTGCCCTGCTGGACAATAAGGTCTCCTGGTTCCCCATTTAACACCACATTTCTAATCACTAAATCTGCCTGCATCACATCCTCTCCTTATTTTTACCAGCCTAATTCTGTCTTTCCAACTTCCTATCTTCCTTCCCTTAATAAATATATAAAAAGGATAGCCATACGTACTGCCACGCCAGCCTCCACCTGATCCAGAATCAAACTCTGATCCCCGTCCGCCAGTTCCGACGAAATTTCAATGCCCCTGTTCATGGGACCTGGATGCATAATCTTGACATCATCTTTGGCCAGAGCCAGGTGTTTACGTCCAAGCCCATAACGCCGGGCATATTCTCTCAAATCTGGCAACAGCCCGGCTTCCTGACGCTCCAATTGAAGTCTTAGACAAATAACCGCGTCAACACCTTCACATGCCCGGTCTAAATCAGTAAATACTGTCACCGGCCATTTTTTTACATTATAAGGGAGCAGAGTCTTAGGGGCGCAGAGCCTCACCCTGGCACCCAGCCTGGTCAAAAGGTCAACATCAGACCGTGCCACCCGGCTATGAGCAATATCCCCCAGAATAAGCACTTCCTTTCCTTCAAAGCTTTTCCAGACCTGTGTCAGGGTAAAGCCATCCAGAAGAGCCTGGGTAGGATGAGCATGCCAGCCATCACCGGCATTGATCACTGTGCACCGCAAATTTTTAGCCAGAAACTCCGCTGCCCCGCTGAAACTGTGCCTGACCACAATGGCATCCGGATTCATGGCTTGCAATGTGAGGGCAGTATCTTTAAGGCTCTCTCCTTTGAGCAGACTGCTACCCGACTTGCTCAAGGAAAAACTATCTGCTGAAAGGCGTTTAGCGGCCATATCAAAGGAAGTCCTGGTCCTTGTAGATGGCTCGGCAAAAAAAAGAACCACGCTTTTACCTTTCAAAGTAGGCACTTTTTTTATTGGCCTGCGGTTAATTTCCAGAAAATGGCGAGCTGTCTCGAAAATATGCCGGATTTCCTCGACTGATAACTGAGAAACATCCAGAAGGTCTTTATGGGGCCAGTGCATAATTTTTACCTCATTTATCAATCTAATCCTGGATCCGTGAACTTTTGTGATAATCAAAACCGCTGAGATGAACGAGTAAAAGTTTACGGATTCAGGCTAATTGATTAACGGCAGTACAAATCTTTTGATATATACAAAAAAAATTAATAAAAGAAAAGTATGAACGTGCTGGACATTTACACCATAAGCCTTGGCTGTCCCAAAAACCTGGTGGATACAGAAAATATGCTGGGATCGGTAAAAAATTTTTGCCGCGTTGTTGACAGCCCGGAAAAAGCCAGGATTATCCTCATAAATACCTGTGCCTTTATAAGGCCGGCCATTGAGGAATCACTGCAAAGTATTTTTGAAATGGCAGAAATAGCCAGAACAAGCAGCCAGAACCCTCTTTTGATTGTTACAGGCTGTCTGGTCTCCCGCTTTGGCCCGCACCTGGAAAGAGAAATCCCTGAAGTGGATATTTTTCTGCCTATCAAGTACCAGTTTAAATTACCTGAAATTGTGTTCCGACATTTTAAGATTCGCCTGCAAAAAGTCGAAACTCTGAAGGGGACAGGAGAACGGGTAATGGTAGGGGCGTATAGCAATACGCCCCTGCCCAACGCTCGCTATCGCTGTTCGTCTGTCCCCCCAGGCGAATCTTCTAACAGAAAGGGCAAAAACACACCAGATTTGTCCCTGCATCAGACAATCGCAAAAGCGCTGGACACAAGGGATATAAGGGGTGACTCTATAAAGCGGCTCCTAACCACCCCTAAGAGCTTTGCTTATCTAAAAATTAGTGAAGGGTGCAACAACAAATGCTCTTTTTGCACCATCCCTTCCATAAGGGGCCGGCTCAAATCCAGACCACTCGACCAGGTTATGCAGGAGGCTAAATTTATTCTGGACCAGGGAGTCAAGGAAATTATCCTTGTAGCGCAAGACAGCACTGCCTATGGACGCGATCTGGGCTACAAATATGGCCTCAGGACACTTTTAGACAAACTCTTATCCCTGTCCAGACTGAAGTGGCTCAGGATTATGTATCTCTATCCGGCCGGACTAAGCCAGAGTTTGCTCAAATTTTTAGCTGGTTGCGGGGAACCCTTTGTGCCTTATTTTGATCTCCCCTTGCAGCATGCCCATCCCCAGATATTAAAGTCCATGGGGCGACCCTTTGCCAGAAATCCTCAAGAAATCATTGATCGCATTCGCAATTATTTACCCGGGGCTGCCCTCCGTACCACCTTGATCGTGGGCTATCCAGGCGAGACAGATAAACACTTCCAGACCCTCTGCGATTTTGTAGAACGCAGCTGCTTCCACCATCTCGGCGTATTCCCTTATTACCCTGAACAGGGCACAAAAGCGGCCACTCTTCCTTACCAGATTCCAGATAAGGAGAAAAAAATACGCCAGGATCTGATTATGAGAATGCAACAAAAAATTAGCGCCCGAATCCTGGCAGAATATGAAGGAGAAACCATTGATGTACTGGTGGACAGAGCACACCCTGAATGGCCGGGGCTGTTTGTTGGAAGAACCTGGTTCCAGGCCCCGGAAATTGATGGGGTGACCTACATCAGCGGCCCGGACGTCCATAGCGGTTCAATGGTTTCCGCCATGATCCACGAAGCCAAAACTTACGATCTGGTAGCGCTTGGCTGAAGAGGAGGTTAAAATACTCAACTTTCGGAGTTGAAAAAATGTTCAATATTTTCAGTCAGTTACAGAGTCGAATTCTCGGTGTATCCAG
>OFBC01000141.1_pt1 | contig 10355 bp, 2 predicted proteins | sample 1520411 | NCBI WGS metagenome assembly OFBC01 (sample SAMEA3696446, study PRJEB22514) | metagenome | biome: water; feature: marine; material: hydrothermal vent | place: Pacific Ocean | collected 2014-08-12 | depth 1521 m
CTTAATTTATTTCTTTCATCATTTAATATCGTTGTCAAAATATCGTTTAATTCCTTATATCTCATTTCATCAATTATGTTGTATATGTCAATAGGTTTTCCCCCAACCAATGAATAAATTATCTTTTTCTGTTCGTTTGGTATTTCTGGTTTGTTTAATAGTTCTTTTGCTAAAAAGTCCATAAACCTTAAAGAAGTTTCTTTATCAAAATCATCAACTAAAATATGTTTTGCCCTTCCCTCCAATTCTCCCGTATTATATACGAATTCCGCAAATAGACTATCAGAAGTTAAACATAAACAATGTGCTAAATGTCTTTCTTTTGTTAAAGATACTAAAAACTGAAATAAACTTTTTAATAATGGTCGCCCCCCGTTCATTGACACTTCCTTAATCATCTGTAATTCATCTAAAATAAAAACTGGTTGTATGCCTTTATTATTTAAACTCATAAATAAATCTCTAATAAATTTAAAAACTAATCTTCCCTTTTCCTTTTCCCCAAATAATCTATTTAATAGTGGTTCTGGAACTTTTATTCCATAATATAGGTTTGAAATGTCATTTACTCCCTTTGTAAAATATTCTATGTAGGATTTCATTTTATTATCTTTTGAATTTTCGTCTATTTCAAATAGTGCCTCTACAAAGTTATCCATTGAAGATATATCGTATTCTCTAAAATTAACATAGAATACGGCATATTTCTTTTTATTGTTATTTTTTAGTTTTTCGTTTATTATGTGGTTTATTAAAGTTGTTTTACCGCTGTTTATACTTCCGTAAATGAAATAAATACTATTTGGTTCTCCCTCCAATATTGAAGTTATTTCTTTAATTTCCTTTTCTCTGTTGAAGAATTTCATAGTTTGCCCTCTTTTGAAGTTTTAGGAGCTCCCTCAAATTTCAAAGTTGGGAGCTCCGATACTTTTTTATTAATTCATATTTTCAATTATTTTAATTTCTTCTCCTGTTAGGTTGTATAGTTTATAAACCATTTTATCGATTTCTTTATCTGTTTTTTCTATTTCCTGTTTTATTTCGTTTAATTCCTTTTTGTAGTTGTTGAAGCGGTTTTCTAAGTCATCGGTGGAATTAATTTTCTGTTTCTTTAATTCTTTTAGGAGCTCCTTATAACTTAAATTATAGAATGTTTCTAATTTTTTAGTAATTTTAGTTAGGTTCAATGATTTTAAAAATTCATTCTTTTTATTTAGGAATTTTTTATTTAATTCAATCATTTTATCTGCTTTTTCTATGAATGGGATTTGCTCGTTTTCTGGGATTTTTGGGATAGGTAATCTTTCAACATATTGATTTGATAATAAATATCCTGTATTTCCATATTGATGTGTCATTGTATCGATATAATATTTCATAATTTTTGAATTTAATATGGTCGATAAATATTTTTCAATATGCAACTCCGTCACGATAAACGCCATACTATCCAAAATAAACATACCTTTATCGGCTATACAAAACATAGGCTCTTTCGTGACTCTTTGCCATACAATTTTTTCTTTCTCAAATTCTTTATAATATGCAATATTATCCTGTATTTCATACCATTTATAAGAACCTGCTTTTCTTCCTTTCCATTTTCCTTTAAAATCCTTTGGTTTAGGTTCTAATCTCTCTTTATACTTTTCCAAATGTTTTTTTATTACTGGGTATTCATCAATATTTATTCCTCTTCTCGTAAAAATTAGCCATAAATCCGCAAATTCATAACCATACCTTTTTATGTCCCTTCCTCTCAATAGTGGTTTTATTATCTCTTTGTTCTTTGGGTCTTTTTTAATTAATTCATCTTTTGTCTTTCCATCAATAATAAAGGCATCGTTAAAACCTGTTTTAATTCCATAATTTATTTTTATATCCCAATCCTTTAAAGGAATTCCAATTTTTTCAATCTTCTTTTTTAAATTTAATTCTTCTGGTGGCGATAAATTAAAGGAATTTTCTTTCAAATCTGATTGTGGTATTTTAAACCTATTGCTTTTTATTCCATCGATAAATCCATTATATTTTTTAATTTTTGTAAAATCCACGCAAGATATTAAATTATCTTTTTCGTATCCTTTTTTAAATATCATTATATTTGTATCAACTGTCGCAGTTTCAAATACTTTTTCCCCTCCAAAATCAATAATTTCTTTTATACTCGTATTTTCTTTAAAGAATTTTCTTAATTTTTCCCCGTAATTTGCCCTCATCCATTTATTACTTGTAATATATGCTAAAACTCCCTCATCTCTTAATATATTATATCCCAACTCATAGAAATAAACGAAAAGGTCAGCAACTCCCGTATATGTTTTATAATTTCTTTCAAGTGCTGGTTTTAATTCTTTTATTTTCTCCTGCCTTACATAAGGCGGATTACCTATTACTATATCAAAGCCCGAGTTTTCTCTCCTAAATACATCTGAAAAATACAATTTCCATAAGAAAAATGGTTTTGACCTTGATTTTTTATATTGCTCTAATTTTTCCAGTGCATTTTTATTTCCTGATTCTATTAGTGTTTCCTCTATGAGCTCCCATTCAAGTTTTTCTATTTTTTCCCTATAATATTTTTTATCGTGTTTTCCTGATGCGTTGAAATACTCTTTATATAATTTTTTAAGTTTAGTTAGTTTCTGCTGTGATTTTTTCCGTTTAATATTTATGGCATCGGACAGTGTAATTTGAGATTGTGGAGCTCCCCCATTCTGATTTTTTGATTTTTTATATTTATTCTCTAATTTTTTAATATCTTCATTTAATTCCTTTAATTTTTCACTTATAGGTTTAAGTTCCTTCCAATTTTGATTTAATACTAATTCATCAGCAACTTTTTTAAGATTTTCCTTTTCAATTTTCAATTTTTTTAATTTCTCAGGTTCTCCTTCCTCTTCCTCAACAGTTTCAAGAAGGCTATCATCAAAAAGTTTTATTCCTTCAAATTCATCCAATAAACTATTTCCACACATTATTTTATGGTCTAAATTTGGCAGTGCCTTTATATCGTCCATACTCTCCTCATCAACCACCAACGACAGCCAAAACCTAAGTTTTGTAATATCCACCGCCGACGAATCAATATCAACGCCATATAAACAATTTTGAATGGTTTCCCATTTTAATTTATAAAATGTTCTATCTTCTATATCCATATCTTTATTTTTTACCATCATAAATGGAGTTAATACAGACCTTGCCTTTACAATTTCATTCATAATTCCAACGGGAAAAGCACCAGAACCAACAGCAGGGTCGGCTATTTTTACACATCTTAATAATTCATCAACTTTTTCCAAATTTTGTATTATGCTTATTGGAAAATTTATATTTTTAACTGTTTCCATTTGCTCATTTAATAATTTAACATATCCTTTTGATGAAATATTTGCTTTACTTAATTGTTCGTTTATTTTTTCCAATTCAATTAATTTTCTTTGATACTCCGAAGTTGAAAACCCACTAAGATTTATAAATTTCTCAATATCCTCCCTTTTAATATTTGTATTAGTCTCCAAATAATCAATTAAACTTTGTTGGCACATATAATGAACTATCTCCCTTGGAGTATAGAAAGCTCCTTTTGATTTCCTATCTATGACCTCCAACAGATTTTCAAAAACTTTTCCAAGCATTTCGGGGTCAATAGCAACTTCCTTATCAAGTGGCTCATCCTCTTTTATTGTAAAATTATACCTATCAAAAACCTTAAAGATTTTTTCAAAAATTTCATTATCTAATTTTAAATTAATTTCTTTCCAATTATAACCACCAATCGGCTCAAATAGCCCACCATTTAAGAAAGGAATATTGCAGTCAAATAGCGAATAATAATCATCATCCCGCTGAGTAGATAGTGCTTCATAAAATAACGGCTCTAAAATCTCTTTAAAGAAATTTTCATAATTCGCATATCCTCCCGTATGCAATTTTTTTAAAAAATTCTTTGGACCAGTCCCCCATTCTTTGAATTTCCCAGTTTTAGAATCTCTTTGAACACCAAGCCAACCCTTTTTTTGGAGAAAGTATATAAATACAATTTGCCCAAGTAATTTTTTAGCAAAATCCACCGTAGAAATCTCTTTTTCCTCAAATTCCTTTTTGACATTCTCATCATCTTTTAATAATATGTCGAGCTTATCTTTTAAATCTAAAAATAAATTTTTATATTCTTTGAAAAATTCATCGGATACATTTTCAACACTGAAAGCATTTTCAATTTCTTCCAGTGAAGGATTTTTCTCAGTTATTATCATTTCAAGGAATCTTTCTTTACAGGTGTGATTTGGCTCATTTTTCCCAACTAAAAAGGAGCTCCTTTTAGCAGGAGTAAATCCCTTCTCAATTTTAAAATCTTCCGTAATTTTATACTCCATTTTAACAAATGAAAACCGCCAGTCCTCAGGGTCATCACCGTAAAAAGCAACTATCGCACCGTCCTTATTTACATTTTCAAGCCACTTTGCAATAAGGTTTCTTTGCATAGTTCTTGACCTATCCCTATATCTGTTTTTCTTCAATTTCACAGATAGAATATCAATTGTTTTATTTGAATTATCCTTATATGTGCCGTAGTATCTAAGAAAATCGGCATATTCGCCATACTCTTTCCATAGGTATTCCTTGGGAGCTCCTTTTAAAAAACTACTATCTCCAAACATTTCAATAACAAATTCTAAATATCTATCTTCATTGAATTCGCCCCCAAAAGTCTTTTCAACAAGTTTTATAGCATTTGTTTTATCCATTGTTATCACCAATCAAATATTCAGAAAGTATAATTTCCATTCGCCCCTCAACATCAGCCGAAGATTTAAATTCTAACTTCTGGAAAAGGTTATAAGGTATTCCTTTTTTTATTTCATAATATATTTTATATAAATCGGGAGCTCCGTATTCATCTCTATCTATCTTAATTTTTTTAATGTTGCCAATTATTGTTTTTATGGTGTTTTTAGATACTCCCCCTATTTCAACAAGTTTTAGAGCTTTTTCAAGATATTCTATTTCATCATCGGTAAGTCTTCTTTCATTCTGTTTTATGGTTTTTATGTAATTAATTAAATTTTTTTCATTTTTACCCATTTTAATTTTTGAAGTAATATCATTTTCCAATTCCACCTCAAATAATTTATTAAATTCTTTCTTAGTTTTATCAAGATGAATATAATAGTCTGCCCCAATTTTTTCCTTTTTTGTATCTATATCTGCTTTTAGAATCTCCGCAGCTTTATAAAAATCAAGTTCTTTAATTCCTTCTGGCGTGGTTTGATATATTTTTCTCATCTTTCCCTTTTTAAAGAATGTAATTAATGAATTATAATTTTCATCGTATTTTTTAGAAGTTCGGGACTTTTTAGGAAGGTTTTTTATCTTATCAAATAGTTCTTTATTATTGTCTCGAATATCTCTCAAATATGCTAAATATTCTAATTCTGGGTCTTCCTCTTCTTCCCCTACAACTGATTCTTTTGAGTTAAGGCGTGAAAATAAGTCAAAAGTCTTTATATCTTCATTAGTTAATAATCTTGCATCATTTCCAAGCATTTCAATAAAACTTCTAATTTTAGCTTCTGCCGCTTCCTTCAATCCCATATTGTCATTAATTTTTGCAGTTGGAAAGAAATTATAAATATATATTTTATCAAATTTAGAATCTACCCTATTTATACGCCCTACTCTTTGCATCATTCTCGAAGGATTCCAAGGTATATCGTAGTTAATTACCACATTTGACCTATGTAAATTTACACCTTCTGAAAGAACTTCTGTTGAAATTAAAATATTGTAATCATCTTTTTTGCTCCTTGATTTTCCCTCAAAATTCTCAAGTACCTTTTTTCTTAAACTTTTATCCGAAGTTCCAGAAAATGCTAAAACCCTATTATCGAACAGTGGGTTTAGTTCCCTTTCAAGATAATCCGCAGTCTCCGCCGATTCTGTAAATAATATGACTTTATTATCTTTTAATACCTTATCATTGCCCAAAATATTAATTAATATATCAAGTTTTGGGTCTTCCTCAACTTTATCCCATAATTTTTTAATATATTTTAGCATTTCTAAATCGGATTTTAAATCCCCAATAAATTCGGACTTAAAATCTTTAACAGGATACCAACTTACTTTCCCATCATTTATTAATTTTTCAATGGCTTCTTCGTTATCATTTTCCTGAAACTCAAAAACTTTTGATAAATGTTTTTTACTAATATATACTTTTCCATCATTACATCCAGCTATAAATTTCTCATAATATCCAATAAATCTATCAATGGACATTTTAAAGGCATAAAAACTACTTTCCAACCGTTTCAATAGCATAGTTTTCATGAAACCTTTCATATTTTTTTGGGATTGTTCTGTTATGGATAATTCATCTCCCACATAATATAATAATGGGGCATATCTTGCATATTTTAATTTTTTTGTGATTATATCCAGAGTTTCCTCAAAAATTAAATCTAATTTATCATCAAATTTATAATACACAGGCACAGGGTCTTGAACCTTTGGAAATTTTAAACCTTGTTTTTCCATATCTTTTGAATAATATTTTTCAATACTTTTTCTAGTTCTCCTTACCATTAAATACTGCAAAACATTTTCCCGAATTTCTTTTGCATTCTCCTGAACAATTTTCATATATTCCTCTTTATTATCCTGCCTATTTTTGCCATTAAACTTTTTATTTAGGTCTTTAAAGAATTGTTCAAGGTCTCGAACTTTTGGGTTTGGAAGTGTGGAATTACGAGCATTTTGAAATAATTTTATTTGGGCAAGTATATCCATAGGTTTATTATTCAAAGGAGTTGCAGAAACCAATATTACTCGTTTTCCACTACATATTCTAAACAATTTATCATACATTTCCGTTGATTCATTTCTAAAATAATGAGATTCATCAATTATAACATTTTTAATAGTATTGATATTATATTCGAATGCCTCATCTAAACTGCCCCTTGAAATAAATCTCCCCCTCATTCCAAAATCATAAAATGCGTTTTTCCAAGAGCCCGGATTTCTCTCATCAATCAATACTGGTGGAGCAATTACAAGAGTTTCACCCCCAAGTTGTTTAACTAACATTGTGGCAATATATGTTTTTCCCAAACCAACAACATCAGAAATAAAAACTCCCCCATATTCTTCAAGTTTAAGCTTTGCATCTTGAACTGCATCTTTTTGATATTTCAAATTCATAAAATCATCTGGCAAATATTTGCCATCTAAATCATCAGTTAAATCTAAATTTATTTTTTCTTTCATATATTCATAAAGGAATTTTAAATATAATTCATAAGGTGCAATATCCTCATTCAACCATGTTTTTTTATTAATTGTTCGAACATACTCTTCTGAAACATCTACCGAATCCGCCCATAATTCATTAAATTTATTTAAGGCAAATTCATAATCAGACCTATTTTTTAACTCCACATTAAATTCAAGGTTATCCACCAACCCCGAGCGTGTAAAGTTGCTTGAACCAGTAATTACTCTGCCTTTATCTCTATCGTTTTCATTAAATCCCATTATGTAAAGTTTTGCGTGTATTTTAGCTTTTGGATATACTTTTATTTCAAGTTTTCCTGATTTAATCCATTCTATAAATTTTTTAATTCCTTCTTCAACCAATTTAGTATCTTCGGAGCTATCCATTTCTAAAATTATATTCTCTGAAAATTTTTCCTTGGCTTCTTTATGAGATATCCAATATTTATCAACTCCTCCATTAGATTCTTGAATTAAATCAAAAGTTTTTTTATCTGTGTTAATTCCTATTAATATTCTAATTTTTTCAGTGTTTTCCAATGATTTATATAATGAGTAAAATCCACTAGAATAAAAATAGCCCACCAAACAGTCAAAAAAGTCAGTATCTTTTAGCAATGTTAAAAATCTATCTACAAGTTTATTGTTTTTTTCATTAGTTAAAAATGATAAATCAGTATCCATAATATCACCCATACCCGATTAAAATATATTAAATGCAGTTTTAATTTTAAAACATATAAACTTTTTTATATTCCAGAGCTGTCGAATTTTATGTGGATTACAGTTATATATCATTAATGTAAAATAGTTAGCAGTGAAATATGATTATAATGGAGGGAAATTATGGACAATGGAAAAAATGAGCAGGAAACAAATGTTGATGAATTAAAACAAGACGACATTAAACGAGCATATTTAAAATTTAAATCATATATTTATTATGATAACACATTACAGCATGTAAGGATGAGATTGGCGGAATTTGAAAATAAATATCTGGAAAATGATAAATTGGATAAAAGGTTTAAAGAATTAGCAGAAGATATTAACGACTATAAAAAAGATAAAAAAGATAATAATATAATAAAACTCTTAGAAGACATAAATTATATAATTCTACCAAAAAGCGTTGAAAAACCCGAATATCCTGCCAACATATACAGAAACCGCACGAAATTTGATAAATATGTTGTAAAGGATTATAATGTTTTCATTGATTGCCCCATTGAAATTCATTTGATTTCAATTCTTTGGATTATGAAAATAGGGCATAAATTGGATGAAGAATTGCCTGATAATGTTAAAGGATACCGCCTTGTTAGAAATGAATATAAATGTTTTGAAAAAGACAACAAATATCGTCTTTTTGAAAAGTATCATGAAAAATATATGAGTTTCCGAGATGATGCCATTAAAAAAGCTACGGATCTTCATGAAAAAGGTTCTGATGTTATATTGCTAAATATAGACATACATAAATTTTTTTATAACATTTTATTTGACTTTAAAGAATTATCCCGTTATGAAGAGGATGAGCTCGATAAAACACTAAATGCTATAATGTCTGAAATTCATAATAAATTTCAAACTCTTTTAAAAAATGATGGTATTGTGGATGATATAATAAATAAGGGAGTATTTAAAAACGCATATGCTAATAAAATTATGGATGATAAGAATATCGCCGAAAAGAAAATATTGCCAATAGGATTGTTATCATCAAGTATTATAGCAAATTATGTTTTAAAAGATTTTGATGAACATGTTATTAATAAAGTAAAACCTGAATACTACGGCAGATATGTAGATGACATGTTGTTTGTTTTTAGCAATATGTATGTTGGAGCGTTAGAGTCGGATAAATCAGAAAACAGTGCTGAAAATGCTGAACAGCTTAAAATTGCGAAAATTGTGCAATCCTTAATAAATTGCAGTATTTTGTGCTGTAAAGACCATGTTGAAAATGATGGGGAATATACATCATGTATCAAAGAAAACGAAATTATGGTATGTAAAAAAGGAATTGATGTAGGTAAAAAAGAATGGATTTCCTATTTTAAAATAAAAAATGAATTAAATAACAACACATTCCTAATAAGCAGTAATAAAACAAAAATATTTGATTTTTATAAAGATGAGCCCATTTATTTACTCGAAGAATATTCTAAACAAATCGCCCGCAATAGGAGTGTATTTAAGACCTTGCCAGAGGATGACGATATGAGCTCTACATTGGGAGATAGTCCAATTTATATAAAATACTCATCACCTTCAAAAAATAGGCTGAGCTCCATAGATGGGCATAGTTTAGACCATTTCAAACTTTCAACAAATTTAAGTAAAAACATAATTTATAAGTTTTTAAGGGCAAAATTATCTAAAAAGGATATTGGTAAGTATAATCAAACAATAAAATATATTTTTTCAAGTGCGGATGTATTAGAGATAATTAGATTGTGGGAGAAGATATTTACATATTATATAATTTCAAAAAATGAAAAAGAACTTGTCAGTGCGGTAAAGAATTTATTGGATATTATTTCAAATATTGAATTTGAAAATGAAAATGGAAACGATGAAATTATCAAAAAAATGAAAGAAGATTTAAGAGATTATTTGTCTTATTCATTAGCTATGGCTATTGGATTAAACCCCAAATTTTACAATGAAAAACTTAAAAAGGAATTAAAAAAATTAAATAAATGTGCAAAACTTAGCAAAAATGAAGAGTTATTTAATAAAGCAAAGTGTTTAATAAAATCAAATTTAATCAGACACTATTATATACCAAATCCACTGTTTAACTATTGTGAATTTAAGGACGAAGATATTGAATCAATTTCCTTTGTGGATAAAAAATATGATTATTTAAGAAAAGGATATAAAATAAATGAGGACGGATTTAAAATAAAATATTCTCCAAGATACATTTACTTCCATGAAATAACATTATACGAGTGGTTTTTATCATTGGTTAGTGGCAGTAGTGATTACGGAAATTACTATGCCCTATATGACAAATTAACCAAATTTAATAGCCCCTACAATAATAATTCCAAAAAATCTAT
>OFBC01000144.1_pt1 | contig 10265 bp, 10 predicted proteins | sample 1520411 | NCBI WGS metagenome assembly OFBC01 (sample SAMEA3696446, study PRJEB22514) | metagenome | biome: water; feature: marine; material: hydrothermal vent | place: Pacific Ocean | collected 2014-08-12 | depth 1521 m
CCGATTTTGAAAAAGAGGTTTATCTTGTTAAAGATGGTGTCCCAATTGCCGACGAAGGAACGAAAGAGCTAAAGCTCGCAGAGGAGATTATGAAAAATGACAAAATAAAAATAGTCGTTGATTTAAAGGTTGGAAATTATGAAAACACTTCCTATGGTTGTGATTTAGGACATGACTATGTGCAACTGAATTCAGAATATACCACATAATTTTTATTTTTATTATTTAATTTCTTTTTCATTGGTATCACATTTATTAATTAAATTTAAATAAATCATTGAAGCCATAACTGTTAAAGTTGGTGCAGTTATAAATCCAATAATATCATGTATTATATGTATTTCGGAAGTATAATACACGCCAAACAATCCAATTAATACAATCCTTAACACATTTCCAAAATAAACAATAATGGATAATGGTATCCCAATTAATATATTTTTAATATTTTTAGATATGGAAAATACAAGAGCAAGATATATTGCTACCAATTCAAGACCAGCACAAGCCCCAATAACTTCCAAGGCTGTATTGGGCAAATAAATAATACTTCCCGAGTATGAAGCTTCCACAAACATATTTAAAATAAAATAACTTTGATATGCTACAATATTAATCAATCCATCCTTAAATGGTATGAACAGTATATTAAATAATATACATAATACAAAAAATTTTATTAAGAATTTATATTTATCTTTTAAATTATTCATTTTTATCGCTCCATTTATGAACATAACCGCTGGTATGTAGTATTTCGCTATCTAAATAATGTCCTTTATCTATTATCTTTCCTATTTTTACGATTTTCCGAGTAGGAAAATTCACTAATCTTTGATTAGGGCATAGTTTAGCATTGTTATAATTATTATTATCATTATTATTATATTTATTTAATAAATTATTTATTTTATCATATTCCTTTGTAGTAAATAGGAGCTCCCACTCTTCACCACTATTTAAAGCAACGCCAATAGGATTTAAATTAAATCTATCGCAAAATTCAATTACAATTTTAGGCATAGCATTTATTAATTTTTTTGATTTTACTTCAAAATTTCCCATATAAAATAATTCTTTTCCTAATCCGTCCGATATATCGCAACAAGAAGAAGCATAATTATATTTATTTAATAATAATCCTATTTTCACCTGTGCAATGGGCATATATAATTTTTCCATAATTTCACTATATTCTTCAATAAGTATATTATACTTTTTATCCTTTTCAATCATTTCAAGTATTTTAAAGGCACAATAAACTTTCCCAATATCATTCGTAATAACTATATCGTCGCCTATATTTCCATTATATCGGTATATTGGATTATGAGTAATTCCAAAAGCCGTTCCGCACAAGGTTAATTCCTTTGATTTATTTGTGTCTCCTCCAATAATTGGACAACCATATAATTCTGTTGCATAATTTATACCGTTTGTTAATTCTTCAATAAATTTTTTAGATGGATTATTAAATCCCATAGAAACTACAACACCCAAAGGTTTCGCCCCCATTGAAGCAATATCTGAAAGATTTGCTGTTATAACCCTATGCCCGATTTGAAAAGGAGATAATATATTTGGAAAATGGGAGCTCCGAAACATCATGTCAGTAGTTATTGTTAAATAATTTCCTCCGTTCATATTTAATACGGCACAATCATCACCTATTGATTTTACTACTCGGGAGCTCCCTTTATATTTTAAATTATTTTGTATTATTTTTATAATATTTAGTTCGTCCATAAATACACCGATTAATAGAAATAGAAAATATACCAATAAAGAATTAAATAAAAAATATCAAATAAATATATATACTATTAACCTATATTATAGTTTGGTGGATGATGACCGGAGTAGCTTCTGATTTTATGATGAAAGATGGGCGAGCTGACACCGTTTTTTTTAAAACTGTTTTTGAATTTTATTAATATTCTATTTTTGTGATACCATGATAAAAAATGTGGCACTAATTTTTCCAAATAAATTTAAAGGTGGCATATCCAGTTTAGCTATGCAAATATTACACTACCACCTAAATAGCTACAACGATATAAAATGCGATATGTATTTTATAGAAAATTACAACGATATAAAAAATAAAGACGCCATAATTATAACCCTCCAATATGAAAATGATTATTTCAATGTAATTAATATAATAAATAATTTAAAACCAAAAAATCCAAATGCTATTTTTATAGGGGGAGGACCATGTGCTATGGGAGCTCCTTTTCCATTAAGTAATTATTTTGATGCCTTTGTAGTGGGAGAAATAGAAGGAACAAATATAATGCATAATTTAATTAACCGAGAGCCCGTAGAAACTGGCGTATTTTATCCCAATTTAAACGATTTTGACACTGTAAAAAGAATATATCCAAAATCATTTAATATCGAAGATTATCCATTATCTCAATTTACTCACCCATCGGGAGCTTATGGCGAAGCTTTTTTATTGGAGCTCGGAAGGGGATGTCCAAGAAGATGTAAATTTTGTATGGCAAAAAGCATATATTGCCCACCACGATTTAAAAAAATAGACGATTTAAAATATATTGCAGAAGAAGGGCTAAAACATACACCAGTAAATAAAATAGCTCTCATAAGTCCATCTGTTGGAGATTATAAACATATAGTTGATTTATGCCACCATATAAAAGATATAAATAATGATATATCCATATCCCCGTCTTCATTAAGGGCAGATACCATATCAGAAGAATTATTAAAAATTTTAAACCTAAAAACCCTCACAATAGCACCAGAAGCAGGAAGTGAGAGACTGAGGGAATATATTAAAAAAGATATTTCGGAAGACGATATTTTCAATGCCTTAAACATAGCAAAAGATAATAGAATTGACAAAGTAAAACTTTATTACATGGTGGGATTTCCAACAGAAACAAAAGAAGATATTGAGGAAATTATAAATTTATCCAATGATATTAAAAAGGATTTTAGAAAGGTTGAAGTTAGTATAAACCCATTCATACCAAAACCTAAAACTGAATTTGAAAATGAACCATTTGATTTAGAATCGAAAAATACAATAAAATATATTGAAAAATCGTTAAAAAAATCAAATATAAAAGTATCTTATGAGAATTTTAATTCTATGATTGTGCAATGTGTTTTATGTCGTGGGGATAGTGATTTAGGGGAGATTATGGAACAATATAATAAACCAGTGCAGTTTTTGAAGTATTTGAAAAAGAATAATATGTTGGGAGATTATTTGAAATAAAAATTAAAAATTAATATTTCTACTTCATTACAATTTATTACTATTACTTCACTATTATTACCCCCTTATAATTTTAATTATTTTTTTAATTGTCATTTCCTCATCGTAAATCATAGAACCTATTTTAAATAATTTTACGGCGACCATAAAGGATAATACCGTAAATATAAACATAACTCCCATTGACAAATAAACCTCTAATGGTTCTACATAAGTAATGCTCATTCTCATAAGCATAATTTGCGGAGCTGTGAAAGGAATAAATGATAATATTTTAATAATATAATGATTTGGATTAGATTGAATTAATGTTAGAATTAATAAAGGTATTATTTGTATCATTATAATTGGGCTTATAATCTGCCCAGCGTCTTTTTGAGTTGTAAATAATGATGATATCCCACTTAACAATGACACATAAAATAAATATGCCATTACAAAGAACACAACCGCGGAGACCATTAAAAACGGCGGAATTTTTATTGCTACTATTGATATAATAGGAAGAGCAAATAAAATCCACACTACCATTTGAATTAACCCTAATATTGATATTCCAAGTATTTTTCCAATTAATATATTTGTTGAGTTTGTCGTTGTAAGCAGGAGCTCCATGATTCTATGCTGTTTTTCCTCAATTACACTATTGGTGCATAATCCAGATACGGAAATTATGGCAATATATAAAATCATAGCAAAGCCAAAAGGCATCATTTGGGAAAATATATCTTCTTTTTCCTCTCCCTTTTCGCTTATGCTATATATTTCCATATTAAGTGGTGATTTTACGATATTATATATTTTTTTATCTACTTTGTCCTTTAATATTGTTGATAATATAATATCTTTTATGGAGCTCCTTATTATAGGGGGAATTGTTTTTGATTTCGAATAAATAACCATGGGCTCGTTTTCAAGATAATTTTTAGGAATTATTATAAAAGCATTAATATCTCCATTTATTACGGCATTTTTTCCGATTTCCGTATTATTATATTTTATAAATTTCAATGTGGTATTTTCCTGTTTAATTGGATTAAATGATTTAATTACTGGTGGAATATCCATTCCAAAGTTATCAATATATCCTATTTTCTGGTCTTCGACTTCTGATGTGAAATATGTCGTTGTCATAGTGATTAACACCATAACAACAGGAATAAGAACAATCATTAAAATAAACTGTTTCCGTTTTATATTGCTTAATATTTCATGTTTTGCTATTGTTTTGATTTTTTGTAGTTCTATTTTACTATTTTTACTCATTATTATCCTCCATAAATAATTCTTCCAAGGAGCTCCTTACTTCAAATTTAATAATATTATTTTTTATATTTTCATCATTTAATAATTTAAGTGCCTCATTGTGGGGCAAATTACTTTTTATTAGTTCATTATTTTTTAAATATTCAATATATGCTGTTTTTTGACATATTTCATCTAATCTACCATATTTAACAGCTTTTCCTTCTTTTAAAATTAATATTCTATCGCAAAATCTTTCAATTTTTTCTAATTGGTGAGTTGATAATATTATTGTTTTTCCATTTTCTTTAAGCTCATAAATTATTTCTTTTATTAAATTCAAATTTACAATATCAAGCCCAGTAAATGGTTCATCAAGTATGATTATGTCAGGATTATGGATAATTGATACAATAAACTGAATTTTTTGCTGGTTTCCTTTTGAAAGAGTTTTTATTTTGCTATTTTTATATTGGGCGACATTTAATTTATTTAAATAATAATCAATCCTTTTTTCAATGTTTTTATTGTCCATTCCTGACAATTCACCAAAAAATTTTAAAATATCCTTTACTTTTTCATCTTTATAAAGTCCCCTTTCTTCTGGTAAATACCCAATATTTCCATTTGTCAATGCTTCTCCGTCGTAATCGTCAATAATTCCACTTATAATTCGTAGTGCGGTAGTTTTCCCTGCTCCATTGTGCCCCAACAATCCAAATATTTCCCCTTTTTTTACATTAAAGGATAAATTATTTAGTGCTATTTTATTGCCGTAATGTTTTGATACCTGTTTTAATATTATTTTAGCCATTATCTCACCAGAATAATTTTATGGAATTTTATGGAGCTCCTTTATTTTTTATATATATTTATATAATATATTAAATAATACTACCATAAAGAGAAAGAAAAAGAGAAAAATAAAGAGCGTGAAAATATACGCAAAATCAAAGATTTTGAATTTTTCCACTAAAAAAATAAAGAGCGTGAAAAAATGGCAATATTAGGAATAGTAGGAAAACCAAATGTGGGAAAAAGCACTTTATTCAATGCAATGACCGAAAAAGTAGCAGACATTGGAAATTATCCATTCACAACAATAAACCCGAACATAGGAACATCATTTGTAAGTTCAGAATGCCCATGCAAAGTATTAAATGTCCAATGCAACCCCAATAATTCAAAATGTATCGAGGGAACAAGATATGTCCCAGTTGAACTAATTGATGTGGCTGGTTTGGTTCCAGAAGCTCATAAGGGAAAAGGTATGGGAAATAAGTTTTTAGACGATTTAAGACAGGCGGACGCTTTTATAATAGTGGTTGATGCAAGCGGAACAACGGATATAGAAGGAAATCCAGCAGAAAATCACGACCCAATCGAAGATGTAAAATTTTTGTTAAATGAAATAGATATGTGGATTTACGGAATAATTACAAAAAACTGGGATAAATTATCAAGAAAGGCACAACAGCAGAAAAATACGGCAAAGATAATATCGGAACAATTAAGCGGATTAAATATTACAGAAGATAATGTTCATAATTCAACTCGAAATATGGACGAAAGCCCAATTAAATGGACAGAAGAAGACCTTTTAACGCTATCCCAAACACTTAGAAAAATTTCAAAACCAATGTTAATTTGTGCCAATAAAGCAGACCATCCAAATGCTGAAAACAACATAAAAAAATTAAAAGAAGAATTTAGTGATTATATTGTAATACCTACCTCCGCAGAAATAGAATTAACATTAAAACGAGCAGAAGCAGGAAATATGATAAAATATGATAAAAATAATAATGATTTTGAGATAATAAATAATTCATTAAATAATGCCCAAAAAAATGCTTTAAATTATATTAAAGAATACATAAAAAAGAATAATGGGACAGGAATAAGAGATTTATTAAACAAATCGTATTTTGAATTACTAAATATGATTGTAGTTTATCCTGTGGAAGATGAAAACAAATATTGTGATAAAAAAGGAAATGTTCTTCCAGATGCTCATTTAGTTAAAAAAGGCACAACAGCAAAACAATTGGCTTATAAAATACACACAGATATAGGCGATAAATTCATATATGCGGTAGATGCAAAGAAAAAAATAAGAATTGGAGCTGACCAAGAATTAAAAGACGGAGATGTAATAAAAATAGTATCAGCGGCTTAATTAATTATTTTTTTATAATTTTTTTGTCATAATTATTTTATTACACTTTGGACATATTATTTTTAAACCAACAAAACCAAACATATGTTTGCAATTTGGACATATTATTTTATTTATTTTAAGACTATTTAAATCAATAATTGTCCATTTACATAATTCATCGTCTTGTATATCTACATCTTTTACCATTTTTTTTACCTCTTGGTGAAAAAAATTCAAAATCTCTGATTTTATGTATTTTTTCACTCTTTTTTATTTTCACTGTTTATTTTATAATTTATAAAATTATCTATATGGGATTATCTATATGGGAGCTCCCAAGATTCTATTTTTTAATCATTATAACTAAGAAAACGGCTTCCTTTTTCCCTAATAATCTATATATACCAGTTATAGGAAAACACATTCCTATAATCGTATATTGTTGAGGTGAATCTATGTTAGGTATAGATGTGTTTTTATTTTTGTGGGCGGCGTCCCTAATATTTTTTATGAAAGCAGGTTTTATAGCATTGGAAATAGGGCAGTTTAGCCATAAAAATTCGGCATATCATTGTGTTTTAAAATTAGTTGATTTAGTTGCAGTGTTTGTAGGTTATTTATTTGTAGGATATGGAATATCTTATGGACTTGAATCTATTATACCATTGATAACAGGAACATTTGATGTGGAGCTCGGAGCATGGTGGATAAAAATGGCAGTATTTGCAGCAGCAGCTGTAACTATCATTACAGGAGGTGTTGCTGAAAGAATTAAAATATTGCCTTACTTTATCGGAGCTCTATTGGTTGCAGGAGGACTATATCCAATAGTAGAACATCTTGTATGGGGCGGAGGATTTTCAAGCATGGGCATTAACTTCGTAGATTATGCAGGAAGTGGGGCAGTTCATTTATTCGGTGGATTAGTTGGGTTATCCGCAGCATGGGCATTAGGTCCAAGACTTAGAAAATATATAAATGGAATACCTCAGGCATTGCCGGGGCACAATGTTCCATTGGCAGTATTGGGTGCATTTATATTAGCATTTGGCTGGTATGGATTTAATATCGGTAGTGCTTCCGCTGTTGGAGATGGTTTGGAGTTAGTGCAAGTTGCAATAGCTACAACAATGGCATTAGCAGGAGGTATATTGGGAGGTGCTTTAAGTTCAAGAAATGACCCATTATATACGGCAAATGGAATGTGTGCAGGACTTGTTGCAGTATGTAGTGGTGTGGCATTATTTACTCCAATCGGGGCTTTAATTGTTGGAATTATAGCTGGATTACAGCAACCTTTCACATATAGATTTATCGAAGAAAAATTAAAAATAGATGATGTTTGTGCCATTGGTCCCGTTCATGCTATGAGTGGGCTTATTGGGGTGATTTGTGCAGGAATTCCATTTTTATTGAGGGATGCGTCAGGAGTTTCATTAATTGGACAAATAATGGGTGCAGGAATTATTGCAGGAATTGCCCTTATTGGTGGAGCAATAATCTATAAGGCTTTGGATTTAACAATAGGATTAAGAGTATCGGAAGAAGCAGAGAAAAAAGGATGTGATGAAGGAATATTGCAAGTAAGTGCATATACCAAAATAGATTAACTTAGGTAAATCGACGAACATCCAAGCGAAGCTTTGACTTAAATATTGCTTTATTTTTTATTTTTATTTTTATTTTCAATATCAGAATTGGGTTTCCTACTTCCTTAATAATATTTATATTGTATGATGGGATAATATAATATTATATATATCCGAAGTTTGTTCATATGTGGTATATTCTAAAAGATTAGGTTAATCGATGAGGATTTACTGCAAGGAGCTCCCAACAATAGATACAATAAATTTATTGTAATATATTATAATGTCAGAAATATAGCGTGGTGATATAATGAAAAAAGTTGAAGCAATAATTAGACCAGAAAGATTAGATATGGTTAAAGAGGCGTTATCTAATGCAGGATATGTTGGTATGACCATAAGCGATGTTAAAGGAAGGGGTATTCAAGGAGGGATTACCGAAAGATACAGGGGAAGAGAGTATATTGTTGATTTGCTACCAAAAGTAAAATTGGAGCTTGTTGTTAATAAAAATGATGTCGATAAAGTAATAGATATAATATGCGAAAATGCAAAAACAGGCAACCAAGGAGACGGAAAAATATTTGTTATCCCAATTGAAACCATAGTAAGAGTTAGAACTGGCGAAAGGGATAAAACTGCAATTTAATTTAAAATAAACTTAATTAATAATTAAATAAATAATATAAATATATGGATAGGTGAAAATATGGCAGTAGATTTAAACACAGTTCAGGCTGGATTGAGTGCATTAGCTACATCAGGGGATGTATTTTATCTTGTAGTTATGGGTGTTCTTGTATTTTTAATGCAATTGGGATTTGCAATGCTTGAAGGAGGGCAAGTTAGAAAGAAAAATGTTAATAATGTTATGATGAAAAATTACAGCGATTGGATTATTGGATGTTTTTCATGGTTGTTTGTAGGTAGTGTTTTGGCAACTTCAATAGTGCCTGCTGATTTTATTAAATGGTGGGGACACATATTTATGACTTCATGGGGTTCAATAAACATTGATTTAGCAAAATGGTTCTTTGGTTTAGTATTTGCGGCAACAGCAGCAACAATTGTTTCAGGAGGAGTCGCCGAAAGAATTAAATTCTCTGCTTATGTATTAATTGCGGTATTAATTGTAGCATTTGTGTATCCATTCTTTGTATATTTGGGTCCTTGGGGCTCTGGTATGATAGGTTGGGCAGATTATGCTGGAAGTTTAATTGTGCATGGATTGGGTGGATTTTTAGCATTGGGGGCAATTATGGCATTAGGTCCAAGAATAGGAAGATTTGTAAATGGTCAAGCTATTCCATTATTGGGACATAATATACCAATGGCAGTATTTGGTTCATTTGCTCTGGCAATTGGTTGGTATGGATTTAATGTAGGGAGCTCCCTTGCATTAGGTGATATATCAGGTTTAGTAGTAGCTACAACCACACTTGCAATGGCAGGTGGTGGATTAGGTGGTATGATAGCATCTAAAAATGATGTGTTATTTACGGCAAATGGTATAGTAGCAGGACTTGTAGCAATTTGTGCAGGAACGGATATTGTTAGCCCAATAGCTGCACTAATAATAGGACTTATAGCAGGAATTCAAGTTCCAATTGTATATAAATTAATTGAAAAAGCAAAATTGGACGATGTATGTGGTGTTGTTCCAGTGCATGGAACAGCAGGAGTATTAGGAGCTTTATTAGCAGGAATATTTGGAATGGAAGCTCTCGGTGGTGCTGGTGGAGTTAGCCTTGTAAATCAGGCAATAGCTTGTATATTTACCATTGTTTATGGAACAGGGATTGGATATGGAATTTCTAAATTAGCTGGTTTATTAACTGGTGGATTAAGAGTAAAAGAGGAAGAAGAAAAACTTGGTCTTGATTTAGCAGAGCACAAATTACCAGCTTATCCAGAAGAATAAAATATTAATTTTTTTTATTATTTTTTTTTAAATCCGATTATTTATTTTTTATTTTTTAAACTCTCTTTAAATCGTCCGTCGTAAATCGATAAATTTTTT
>OFBC01000146.1_pt1 | contig 10188 bp, 11 predicted proteins | sample 1520411 | NCBI WGS metagenome assembly OFBC01 (sample SAMEA3696446, study PRJEB22514) | metagenome | biome: water; feature: marine; material: hydrothermal vent | place: Pacific Ocean | collected 2014-08-12 | depth 1521 m
AATATTTAATATATATTATTATCATACCAGTTTATAATTTATATATAAATATATTTATAAAATATATTCGTAATATTATTTTACAAATTTATTCTTATTATTAGCATTCTTATTATTCTTATTATTTATGCCAATTTTTCTTTTATGGTCTTTCAGTAATTTCCAAAGAAAATAGATTGAACCGCCCCATAGCATTATTGCTCCAAACAAAAACATAATTATTGCAGAATTATTCATTTAATCACCTTTTTTGGTTTTTGTTTTTTACATTCTCGTTCATCTTTAATTTTAGAAATAACTAGCGACAGTAAAACACTAAAAACCGACATAGTTGCTACAATACCCAAATATTTCCATGAATATCCCCCATATGGAGCATTATATAATGCCATAACCCCAGAACAGATAATACCCAACAACAGTAATGGAGTAATTATTCCAACAGATATCTTCCAATATTTTCCTATTTTTATATCTGATAGATTATTTAAATAATCTATAAATTTATTTCCATTAAATATCCAAATAGCCACTACTATTTCAGCAATTCCCACTATTGGAAGCAAATATCCAGAAGTAAAATAATCAACCATATTAATCCAGTGAATACCTGCATTTGTAGTATATAATAAACTACCAAAAAATCCAAGAATTACGATTGGCAATATGGCTTTTTTCCTACTTATTCCAAACTTATCCATTACAGCCGCATTTATTGCCTCTATAATAGATACAGAGGAAGAAACACCTGCAATCACAAGAGCTACAAAAAATACAACTGCAAGTTCAAATCCCCCAATTGGCATTAAAGATAAAGCTTTTGGGAATACTACAAATGCAAGAATTATCCCATCTCTTACGATTTCATTTAATGGAGCTCCTGTTGAATAGGTCATATATCCCAAAGTGCTAAATACGGCAAAACCTACTAAAAAAGAATATCCGCAATTTAAAAGAGATATTGCAAAAGCATTTGTTGTTAAATCGGATTTTTTAGGAAGATAACTTGCATAAGCTATCATTATTCCATAGCCCAAACTCAAAGAGAAAAATATTTGTGAAAATGCTGCAATCCATACTTGTGCATTTAATAAAATACTAAAATCTGGTGTTAAATACCAGTTTATCCCCTCCATAGCCCCCGGTAATGTTATGCCCCTAAGAACGAGAATTAAAGTAAGAACAAATAATAACGGCATAAGTAGTTTATTTGCCTTTTCAAGTCCATTTTTAACCCCTGACCTTATAATAACATAATTTACTAACCACAATACTGCCACAGAAGCTAATATTCCCATGGAAAAACTCCCTATATTTTCGGGTCCCGCGGAGCTCCTTAATATATCATCAAAAAAATAACCTGTAAAATCAGTTGGAAACCCATACAATATTAAATTAATTAAATAATATAGGCACCACCCGATTACTGACATATAATATGTAGTAATAGTAAATCCAGAAATTACTGCTAACCACCCTATCCATTCATATTTTTCGGACATTTTCCTAAATGCGAATGGTGCGGAACCCCTTGTGGAATGTCCAAGAACCAATTCAAGCAATATAACAGACACCCCCACACAAAAAAGAGCTATAAAATAAGGTATTAAAAATGCTCCGCCCCCATTATTATACACCACATAAGGAAATCTCCAGATATTTCCTAAGCCAATAGCTGAACCTACTGCTGCCAGTATAAATCCCATATTTGAGCTCCATTGTTCTCTTGCCATTATACCGTGCCAATACCTTATTATATACAAATATGATATACTATAAATATGGTGATAATATTTCATATACTATTCGTTTTTTTCTAATCTATACATAATTTCATCCCATGTTGGTAAATTTGTTTGACATCCTATTTTTTCCACTACAAACGAAGCCATGCAAGAGGCAATCTTTCCACAAGTATATAAATCCTTACCTTTTAGATATGCTGTTAAAAATCCAGCCCTATAACTATCGCCCGCACCTGTTGGGTCTATGCTATCAGCAGGAATTACGGGAATTTCCATTTTTTTGCCATCATGATATATTATACTACCATCTTTACCATATGTGATTACAAGAATATTTATTTTATTTGTTAAATAATCTAAATCAACATTTAATAAATTTAGTATTCTTTCATATTCATGATTATTCATAAACATAAAATCCACATTATTTACCATGTCTTCCATGTCTTCCTTACTATATTGAGGCAAATCTTGACCGGGGTCAAAAGATACCAATATACCATTAGATTTTGCCTTTTTAGCACATTTTACATTGAATTTTGCATCACCTGTTGCTAAATGAACAATATCACAATCAAAAGAAGGAACAGACAATTCTGGATAATGTTTAGCTGCACCCCATAAAAAGAATGTAATTTGATTATTGTTTGGGTCTGTGAATATCCATGCCTTTGGTGTCTCTTCGTCCTCCGAGTGATATACTCCCGATACATCCACCCCCAAATTTTTTAAATAATTGCTATACCCTGAGCTAACAACATCTTGCCCAACACATGATATTATTCCCGAAGAAATCCCTCCTAGTTTAACCACTCCAACAGCCACATTACAAGCCGCTCCACCATAATATTTTTTTGCAGATGGTATTTGAACAGAAGTATTTGGTTTAGGGAGCTCCTTTACATTAAATATATAATCCAATGCTATATGTCCAACAGTTATTATTTTTTTATTATTCATTAATTCACCCATATTATTATGATATTTGTAATTATTATATAAAAATTGTTATTTACAAATTTCTATTGCTTTTTTCAAATCCATTAACTCCTTATAGATTGCAGACCCTACAACTACACCCTTAACTCCGATTTCTTTTAATTTCAAAAGGTCATCATAGGTAGTTATTCCACCCGATGCAATTATGGGAATATTTAATTCATCTACTAATTTTTTAACAGGTTTAATATCTATTCCGTCCAATAATCCTTCTACATCTACATTGGTAAATAATATACTTCCTGCACCTTTTTCTTCAAGTATTTTACCAATTTCAACAGGAGTATATTCTGTTTTCTCCATCCAGCCCTTTATTACAACTATGCCATCTTTTGCATCTAATGCCACCATTATCTTTTCAGAATCTATTCCTTTTTCAAGGAGCTCCTTGATTATTTCTGGATTTTTTACGGCTGATGTCCCCAATATTATTCGTTCTGCTCCAAGGTTTATTAAATTTATGGCATCCTCTACTGTTCTTACTCCTCCGCCCACCTCAACAGGAACGGAAACGGATTCCATGATATTTTTTATAGTTTCTTTATTTGTATCAGTCCCATATATGGCACTATCCAAATCAACCAAATGTATCATTTCAGCCCCGCATTTTATCCATTTTTCTGCAACTTCCAAAGGATTATCCAATTCTATGTGTTTTTTATCAGGATTTCCCTGTATCAACTGAACACATTTTTTATTTTTTATATCAACTGCTGGAATTACCATCATATTTTCACCCTATATGTGTGTTCAAAAAGTTTTCGTAATAAGTCGATAAGATTAATTTATTGTATGCCTCTGCAAGGAGCTCCCGAACATACTATAATTCTATATAGTTCTATATAATTCTATAAATTTTTAAAAAAATTAACAGTATTAGTATTTAAAAATTTTTATATATTAATTAGATTATATTAATGTATCAATCCAGATGATTTTATTAATCCAAAAACACCACTAGATATAATTTCAATTGAAATTGCCGCTAATATTAAACCCATAATTCTAACTATTGCCTTTATTCCCGATACCTTTAATATCTTAGCAATATTATCTGACAAATACAATATAATGACAGAAACCACCGTGGCAAGAATTATTGAAAATATTATTATTAATGTGTCGTATGTTGTAATACTATGTTCCATCAATATAATACTTGTTGTAATTGACCCGGGACCTGCCAGTAAAGGAATAGCCATAGGAACTACGGCAATATCCTCCACCAGTATTGGTTCCTCATTTTCTTTTAAATTATGCCGTGTTTTTGATATTTGAGCATGTAGCATATCCCATGCGATTTTTAATATTAATATTCCACCTGCTACTTTAAATGAATCTATGGTTATGCCAAAAAATTTAAAAATAGCTCCTCCAAAGAATGCAAAAGTCATTAATGTGAGTATTACCACAATTGCAGATTTTTTTAACAGTGTCAGTTTCTCCTTTATTGTATAGTCCGAAGTCCAAATATAAAATAATGGCACAAGTCCAATAGGATTCATAATAATAAATAAAGAAGTAAAAGAATAAATAAAAAAACTAAAAAAACTATATCCCATTGCCATTATTACACCAATACCCTCTTAAAAACAAAAATGATTAAGATATTTTATAATATTGCTACTTATTACATTTATTATATATCTATTTATTGCTATTGCTTATAATAAATTCTTTAAGGAATTCAACATCTAATTCGTTTTTATTTAGTTTGTTCGATGTTCCCATTGGAAACATTCTATTTTGAATTTTGTATATATCAATATATTCATTTTCGTTTTTTGCCATCCAAAGATATTCTACACCTCTAAACTGATGAATGTTAAATTCATCAAGTATAGTAGTTTTTCGATATTCATAATTGTCAGCAATCCTACAAATCGCCTTTACTTTCGTTCTACCATGGGAGATTAATACAATGTCTCCTTTTTTCATTTCTAATACTATATACCTAACAGACGCTTTATGCTGACTATTTGTCTCTACTCCTTTTTCATCTATTATCTTATATATTTCTTTTCTTCTTTTCTCTATTTCTTTTTTATTTATCTTATCTATATCATAAGTATATTTAGTATAGTCAGTATCATCATTAAATCCAATCCCCATCACATTATTTTTGATACAATATTCATAAATTTTATAATCTTCTTTTAAATCTTTTTCTCCTAGCGCCATTCTGTAAAAATTAACATTATCGAAATCTAAATCATCTATTTTATCCATGCCATTCATAATTTCACCCAATCCACATATTACTCTTTAATTATATTTATTTCATTATATATATCTTGCTCTTTTTTCAACTATTTCAATGTGATTTATTATTTCTCTCCATTCAGAATATATTTTATAACCATCTATTATTTTATCCCATATTTCTTCAAATTTATCAAAATGGGTGCTTAAAATGGATTTTTTTAGCACAATTAAATCTACGGCTTTATTATCGATTAGGTTGGAGTATGTTCCAAGCCCAAAATCTATAATACAGACTGCATCATTTTCCACCATAAAATTGGAAGTAGTTAAATCATTGTGAATAATATTATTTTTATGGAGCTCCCCAATAATTTTTCCAATCTCATTACAACAGGATAAATCTCCATCCTCAATTACTTCTTTTGCCATTTTTCCAGAAATATAACTCATTGTAATTGTGGTATTTTCTTTATCGATATCATAAACAAACGGAGCGGAAATAAAGAAATCCTTAATTGTAGCTAAAAATCTACCCTCTCTTATGGTTCTTTCTGTTCTTATTGATTTATCTAATTCTTTTACTCGATAATTTTTTACCACTCTTTCTTTTGTTATGGAATCCCAGCCCAAATATTCTATTTTTTTAATATCTGCCTCTGCCCCTTTTCCAATTAAATGGGGTGGAATTTCTCTTTTTAATAATGGTTTATTTTTACTTTTATCATTAATCCAATTGACATCTACCATATCACTTCTATAAACTGGATTTATTTTAGTCTCCATTATATCCATTCTTTTTCCGTTGATATGTTGTAATAGACCCAGCCAAGCTATCATTGCACCATTGTCCCCACAAAATTGTGGCTCAGGAACATGAAATTCCACATTTTGCTCACTACACATAATACATAGCATCTCTCGCAATCTATTGTTTGCAGCTACTCCTCCCACTAACATCACTTCTGGTTTGTTTGTATGTGCCAAAGCTCGCTCTGTAATTTCCGTTATCATTGAAAATGCAGTTTCTTGAAGGGAATAACAAACATCCTCTATTTTTTCTTTTTTATCTTTTACAGCTTTGATAGAAGAAGTTAGAAGTCCAGAAAAAGTAATATCCATACCTTTAACACTGTATGGCAATTTTATTAATTTTTTGCTACTTTCTTTTGCATATTGCTCAACAAAAACACCCCCGGGATGTGGAAGTCCGCAATTTCTCGCAAATTGGTCTAAACAATTACCTATTGCTATGTCAAGAGTTTCACCAAAAACCCTATATCTTCCCCCCGCATAACCCAATACCTGCGTATTTCCGCCACTAACATATAATGTCAATGGGTCTTTTGCCCCTGTTGTGAGTTTTCCAATTTCAACATGTCCTACACAGTGATTAACTCCAATTATTGGTTTTTGTAATGATAAAGATAATGCCCGTCCAGCCGTAGCACTAACCCTTAAACTTGGACCTAATCCAGGACCTTGGGAAAATGCTATTAAATCAATTTTTTCTTTTGGAACTATCTTCAATGCTTCCTCAATTAATTTTGGAAATGTCTCGGCATGGTGGTCTGCTGCCTCCCTTGGATTTATTCCCTGAACTGGTGGTTTATATATTATAGTTTTATTAAATAATACCGTCCCATCTGAATCAACCACGCCAACTCCTGTTTTTTCCGCCGTTCCTTCTAATCCGATACAAATCATAGTTTCACTTAAAAAATAAATAAATATAAATATAAATATAAAATATTAATAATATAGCTAAATATAAATATATACAGTTTTATATCTTTTATATATTATACACTGATATTTTATACACTGTAAAGTATATATATCATTTTAAATAACATATATAAAAGAATAATGGGTGAGATTTTGTTTTTAAATAAATTAGAAAAAGCCAAAAAAGCTTATACATTTGATGATGTTTTATTAATTCCTAATGTTTCATTTGTAGAACCAAAAGACGCAGATTTATCTGTAAATTTATGCGGATTAAAATTAAAAATTCCAGTAGTATCTGCTGCGATGGATACCGTATCAGAAAAAGATATGGCAGTTGCAATTGCTAGAAAAGGTGGAATTGGAGTAATTCACAGAAATATGACTGTGGAAGAACAGGTAAATCAAATAAAAGCCGTTAAAAAAGCGGAAGATTTAATTGTTAGAGATGTTTATACAATATCACCAGATTCCACGGTAGCCGATGCTCAAAGACAGATGGAACAAGCCTCAATTAGTGGATTGCCCATTGTGAATGAAAACGATGAATTAGTTGGCATAATTACAACACGAGATATAAAATACATTAAAAATAAAAAAACAGTTTTAAAGGACTGTATGACCAAAAATTTAATTGTGGGCGATGAAGACACAACCCATGAAAAAGCCACAGACATTATGTATAATTACAAAATAGAAAGATTACCTATTGTAAAAAATAAAAAATTAATAGGTATGATGACATTACGGGATATTTTAAAAAGAAAACAGTATCCGAATGCAGCACGAGACGAAAAAGGAAGATTGATTGTAGCTGGGGCATGTGGTCCAAGTGATTTAAATAGAGCTCATGCACTAATAAATGCCGAAGTTGATGCCATAGCTATTGACTGTGCCCATGCCCACAATATGACGGTTGTAAATAATGTTAAAATACTTAAAAAAGAATTAGAAGGGACAAACATAAAATTAATTGTGGGTAATATAGCTACAAAAGAAGCGGCTATTGACTTGATAAATGCGGGAGCTGATGCCTTAAAAGTAGGAATTGGTCCTGGAAGTATTTGCACCACAAGAATAGTAGCAGGAGTTGGGGTTCCACAACTGACAGCAGTTGCCGAAGTAGCCGCAGTTGCAAAAGAGCATAATGTTCCAGTAATTGCCGACGGTGGAATTAAATTCAGTGGAGATATAGCAAAAGCAATTGCAGCGGGAGCTGATGCCGTAATGTTAGGAAGTCTATTGGCAGGAACAGACGAAGCACCGGGGCAGTTGATTACAATTAACGGAAGAAGATACAAACAATATAGAGGAATGGGCTCTGTTGGAGCTATGACAACCAGTGCGGGCGGTGGAGCAGATAGATACTTCCAAAGCGAAATGAAACATGTTAAAATGGTTCCCGAAGGAATAGAAGGAGCTGTTCCATACAAAGGACCTGTTAAAGATACAATATATCAATTAATGGGCGGTTTAAGGTCGTCTATGGGATACTGTGGAGCAAAGAATATAAAAGAAATGCATGAAAAAGCCCGATTTGTAATAATAACCCAAAGCGGACAGAAGGAAAGCCATCCTCACGATGTGCTTATTACAAATGAAGCTCCGAATTATCCAATGAATAAATAATTAAAATTAATAATAAATAATTAAAAAAATAATTTCTTTTTCTTTCTTCTTTTCTTTTTTATCTTTTTATTCATCTTCATAAATAAAAATATCTTCAATTTTAACATTAAAAAATTTCGCAATTTTAAAAGCTAATTTTAAAGATGGGTCGTATTTTCCCTTTTCTATTGATATAATTGTCTGCCTACTAACACCTAACTTTTTTGCTAAATCATCCTGCGTTAAATCATACATCGCCCTATAAACTTTAATTTTGTTTTTCATTGTTTCCCTTATTAAGACAGATATTTTTTAAATAAATAATTCCTAAACATTGCAAAATTAAATGTGCTCAATATCAGGAGCTCCACAGTATAATCCATTACATTAACGCCGTATGTAATTTTATTATTATATAATACAAATAAAAATACATAAACAGTTATCAGTAGGATACTAGCGGATATAAATGCAGAATATCCAGATTTTTCTACAACATGTTCCATAAATTCATCCTCAACCACAGGATACCTTGGAGCGTATTTTGAAAAATAAAGCACCCCTAAAACCGTCAAAATTAACAGAATCACCATTATTATAGAATGCACACCCATAGAGTTATACACTACATCAAAAATTACCAAACAACCTTCTATAAATCCAACACTTGCCAATACTGTCAATTTGTATATTTTTTCGGTTTTATCCTCCCCAGTTCCTAAAAACCATATCATAAATATTGCAAATAATGGAATTAAACACAATTTCCACTCATTTAATAGTAATGATAAAATACCAACCGCTAAAATGTCAATTGCAATTATTAGTTTTAATTTATTTTTTATATTCATAATCCCACTTCATATATGTTATTATAAATTATGATAATAATGTTTTACTTTATGTTAAATATACTTTACATAATGATATATAAATTTTACTTTCATTAGCATATAATAAAAAATTAAAAATAAAAATTATTAATAGAATTCATCCGCATAGTAATCTATATAATATTCCTTAACAATCCACAACTTACTTTTATATTTCTTTGAGAGCTCCAAGGTTTTTTCAGATAATTCTTTATTTTTTCTCTCAAATATTTCCGAAACAATCATTTCCACAATATCGATAGTGTCTTTATCATCAGCATCTAAATGCTCAAAAGCTCCAATTTCCTTTAAAAGCTCCAATAATTCATCATCCTTCGAATTTTTTAGAAATTGATTTCTTAAAAATGATTTAAATGTGTATATATTCTTATTTTCAATAGGAATTAATTTTAAAATAGATTTTCCTTTTTCTACAAGATTATTTTTATTATTGTTTGCAAGGAGCTCCTCCCACAAACAATTGCCAACAATGATATTTTTTAAAATATCAATTAATTCATTATTTGATTTATTTTTTAAATTATTAAATAATTCGTCCCCATCAATAAAATTATTATTTTTATATGCTTCAATTAAAGCATAGACATGCTTACAATTGTATTTATAGGGGCAGGAGCAAATTCCAGTATAATCGTTTAAATCTACAACAGTATTGTATAAATCCCCTCCGCTAACCTTGCCATATAATTTATTTTCAAATTTTACGATAAACCGCCGAGAAGGTTCCAACGGTTTTAACCGTTGGATGAAAGGCGGTCATTATATTATTAACCAATTATAAACCATAAAATATATATAATTATAACAACATAATTATATGTGGTGATATAATGCCAACATTATCAACTAAAATATCAAAAGAATGTGATGATAAACTTAGAGAATTAGCATACCTAAAACACAATGGAAAAAAAGGTTCAATATCTAAAATAATAGAAGAGGCAATTGAAAAATTATATGGTGAATTCCATGCAAATAACCAGAGTGCTGACAATAAACCTAAGAAAACTAAC
>OFBC01000149.1_pt1 | contig 10124 bp, 9 predicted proteins | sample 1520411 | NCBI WGS metagenome assembly OFBC01 (sample SAMEA3696446, study PRJEB22514) | metagenome | biome: water; feature: marine; material: hydrothermal vent | place: Pacific Ocean | collected 2014-08-12 | depth 1521 m
TCCTCGTGAAATAGGTTTAATAAAACAGTCAATAATAGTACCACCACTATTCATTAATGGATTCATTCTATTAATAATAAACTCTTTGTTAAATTTGCCTATATTAAATTTTGTATATCTAATTGATTTAGATTTAAAGATTGTAAGAACTCCAATATTTGATACAATATAATAAACCCAATAATCGCCATTGGCACTATAATAAATAATAAACATATCATTGAAGACAGGGAGCTCCCAAATTTTGGTTTTAATTTATCATATACTGGTTTGGACATATATGCCAATGCACAAGATAATGCTAAAACATCTAAATACGGAAATACTGTATAAATAAGAGATAGCGTTACCAATGCAACAAAAAGCTTAAACAATAGTCGGAATTCATCATTATTCATAAATCGCACCCCTCCATATTACTATGATATATTTATATTGTTAATATTATATATACATAAATAATAAATAATAAATTGTATGGTATGGTGGTATATGTGAATATTATAATAAATGTCTCAGAAAAAAATTATGAAACAATAAGCGGAGAATATTTTCCATTGAATTGGGGCATGGAGCTCCACAAAAAATACAAAACTTATGAACTACACCCATACGACGAAAACAATGTTTTTTGTTTTGGTAGGGGAGTTCTTCCAATAATCGGTGGCAATAGACTAATATTTTCATTTAAATCTCCATTGTGGGAAGGATTTCATTTTTCAGCGATGGGTGGAGCAGGATACCAATTCAAAGATACAGGATTAAAAAATGTTGGGATAATTGGAAAATGTGAAAAACCAAGTTTATTGGTAATAAATGGAGAATATAAAGAAAACAATAGCATAGAAATAGATTATATTGATATGGAGGATTATGTAAAAAACTATACAAATATTTACGATTTAAATAATTACATATTAGATAAATTCAAAGATAAAAATTATAGGGCATTAATTGTAGGTCCGTCCTCAATTAATTCAAATATGGGTGCAGTATTATCCCAAACAGTGAGAAACGGCAAATTTGTTGAAGGTTCTGAGGACTGGGCTGCAAGAGGTGGCATAGGTTCTGCATTATATAAAGCACATAATATATTGGGGATTGTATATTATGGAGATAAAAATAATCCATTAAATAATGAAGAAAAAGAGCTAAAAAGTAAATTAAAATCCATAGTAGAAGAATATTATAAAATGCCTCTCACAAAGGTAATAATGGAGGGCACTAAAAAATATCGATTTGATAAAGAAATAAACACAGGCGGGACTTTTGGCTGTAATTATGTATCATTAAAGGATAAAACACCAATGTTTAATTGGAAAATGATTTATATGAGCAAAGAAGAAAGAACCGAACTTCATAATAAATTATTAACATATTTTGTTGGAAAATTCAACGAAGAATCAACAAATCCTAAAAAATGGACAAATTGCGGAGAGCCGTGCCCAGTATTATGTAAAAAATATAGATTAGATGGTTTAAAAGTAGATTATGAACCATATAGTGCAAATGGTCCCCAAATAGGTATATTTGATATACATGCCACAGATAAAGTTGTGCATCGTATAGATGCTACGGGATATGATGCCATTGAAATGGGGGAGCTCCTCTCATGGGTGTTTGAGTTGTTGGATATTGGGTTATTAAAACCAGAGGAAGTCGGAATAAACAAGCCCAAATTTAGCCCTTCGGATTTTAAAACTGAGGAAGATATATTAAATAATTCAAATTATAATAGCTCACAAGCCGTGGAATTGATAAACATAATTGCATTTGAAAAAAATGAAATAGGAAAAATACTTGCATTGGGTAAAAGAAAGGCATCTCAAATATTTAATGATAAATTTAAAGATAGGTTAAAAGAAGGGGAAAAATTCGAAGATTATGCTGTTTATATTCCATTTGGAGCAAGTGGGGAAATGGGACCAACGCTATATTGGGCTATTGGTAATTTTATGCCTTATCTTATTCAAGGGAAATATTTAACACATTATAAATATGGGGTGTTTTTTGAACCTGAAAAATTATCTCAATTAAGTGTTGGAAGAACTTTGGAAGAGGCAACCATTGAAAATTTAGGTATTTGTAGATTCCATAGAGTATGGATAAATCCAGTAATTAAAGATTTAGTAAATGAAATTACAGATATTGATTTAGAGGAAAATACTCGAAATTTAATTAAGGACATATACGAATATAATAAAAAAATATGTTCAAATCCTCATAAAATAGAAAGTAATAGAGTTAAAGACATAATAGCACTTGGTTCGGAAGAATTTGGAGACGAAAAATGGAGTAAATTGTTTAAAGAAGATAGGGATAAATATATTGATGAATATGTAAAAAGAGCAATGAGTGAATATAGTAAATTATTAGATATTGATTGGAATATGCAGGTTTAAAAATATCTCCACAAATAAAAAAGAAAATAAAAAATAATTATTTATTTATTAATTTTTTCAATATTTCAACAACTTTATTTGGTTGTGCTCTTCCTCTGGTTGCCCTCATAACTTGACCAACTACAAAGTTAAGAGCTCCCTCATTTCCAGTTAAATAATCATCGACGGCTTTTGGATTATTTTCAATGGCTTCTTTACATGCTGTTTCAAGAACATCATCAGAATCAATAACAGTTAAGCCCAATTCTTCAATTATTTGTTTTGGTGTTTTTTCTCCTTTATTTTCAATCATAATTTCTATAACTTTTTTACCAATTTTCTGGCTTATGGTTTTCCCAGTGATTAGCTGTATCAATTCTGTAATGTGTTCTGGTTTTAAGTTGCTTTCAAGGAAATCTATATTATTATATGCCAATACCCTTCTTAATTCATTTCTTATCCAAATCACAGCAAGAGATATATTTTCTTTTCCTCTGCCTAATTCGCTTACAACAGTTTCAAAAACATCTGCAAGGGCAAGGTCGGCAACCATAACCTTAGCATCTTCTAATTTTATGCCATATTGTTCGACAAATCTTTTTTCTTTGTCCATTGGGGTTTCTGGCATCTTTTCCTCAACCATTTTCACCCATTCCTTATTTATCACAATGGGTTGAAGGTCTGGGTCGGGGATATGCCTGTAATCATCTGCGGTTTCTTTACTTCTCATAGCTTTTGTAATAAGTTGAGCTTCCATAAATGCCCGTGTCTCTCTTTTTATTTCCCCTCCTCTTCTTAATATGTTTTTTTGCCTGATAAATTCATATTTTAAAACTTTATAAACTCCTTTAATAGAATTAACATTTTTTACTTCTACCCTATTTCCTTGAACTCCATTATAATTAACAGATATATTTACATCTGCTCTCATAGAGCCCTCTCCCCTTAAATTTCCAATATAATTAAATAATCTTAAAAGCTGTCTTAAAAACTCTTTTGCTTCCTCTGGGCTTTTTATATCTGGGTCGGATACGATTTCTATTAGGGGGGTTCCACTTCTATTATAATCCACAACCCCTAAATCTGGTTTATATTGTCCCGGGTCCTCCTCCAAATGCACCTCCGTAATACCAACACCTAAAAATTTACCATGCTCTCCAACTGGAACAGAAGTTCTTTGGTATCCGCTTGGTAAATCTGGGTAATTATAGTGCTTTCTTTGGAAATAAATATCTTTATCCAATACAATCTCACAACCAAGCATCTTAGCAACCATTATTGCCATATCTACGGCTTTTTTATTTGGTGGCATAGGTCTTGCTCCCGGATGTGCCATGCAGACAGGACATATATTTGTATTTGGTTCTACTTCGTTGTAATTTGTAGGGCATGTGCAAAATAATTTAGAATTTGTATCTACTTGCACATGTATTTCTAAACCACATTTCATTGATACTGTTTCGTCCATTTAATCACCGAAATTTTAATAATTTTATAATTTTATATTATATTTTATATTTTTATTTTATATTAATTGTATATTTATTTTTTATATTTAAATAAAAAAAATATTTAAAGTTTTTATCTAATAATAATATCTAATTTTTAACTAATAATAATCAACTTCTCCTTCGTGTCCCGTAATTATTTTCTTTTTTAAACTTTTTATCCATTTTAATGTTTTTAGTGCAAGCTCACTATCTACATTTAATTTTGGTTCAATGTCCTGCAATATGTTATTTTTTAATGGTGTCGCATCTCCTGCCACAATATAATCGCCATATATTATAGAAATACTATCATATGTATGCCCAGGGGTTTCCACTATTTCAATCTCTCTATCTTCTTCATTTAATTCTTTATAATTTTTGTGCGTTATTAATTTTGCATTTTTAAATAAATCGTTATTTTCTACATGGTCCCAATGATTGTGTGTATTTATCACTATTGTTATATCATCAGGAGTTAGCCCTAATTTATTTAGTTCATTTATAATTAAATCTTTTTTATCCTTTGTGGCTGTATCTATAATAATGTTGTTCTTTTTAGTTTGTATGAATACTATTGAGGAGGATGCTTCTGTTATTGTATTTCCTTCTCTTATTAATATTCCATCATAAATAATTTTTAACATGGTATCCCGACATAAAAATCAAATCAAAACATATAAAAATATTACATACAATATGTAGAAAATACATAATACAATATAAAATACAATATAAAATATATAAATACAATATATAAAATAAATGGCTTAAATATATTTTGTATCCAATTAATAAACTGGTGAAAAAATGTTAAGTGTAAATTTAAAATCTTTGCCAATTGTAGAAAATATGATTGAAAAAGCAGAAGAAATGAACATTGAAATAATAAAATTAGAAAATGGGGCAACAGTTTTAGATTGTGGAGTAAATGTAATGGGAAGTGTAGATGCAGGAAAAGCTTTCACAAAAATATGTTTAGGGGGATTAGCTCATGTTGGAGTAAGTATAGCAGGAACAGTATCTGATGAAATGGTATTGCCTTGTGTAAAAATTAAAACCTCCCATCCAGCAATAGCAACATTGGGGGCTCAAAAAGCAGGTTGGACCATCAATGTTGGAAAATTCTTTGCTATGGGTTCAGGACCTGCGAGAGCATTGGCAAAAGTGCCAAAAGCTACCTATGAAGAAATAGGATACGAAGACAATGCAGATATTGCTATTTTATGTTTAGAGGCATCACAATTACCAACTGAGGAAGTTGCGGAATTTGTTGCTGAAAAATGTGGTGTAGATGTAAGTAAGGTATATCTTTTAGTAGCTCCAACCGCATCACTCGTAGGAGCGATACAAATAAGCGGTAGAGTTGTAGAAAACGGAACTTATAAGATGCTTGAAGCTCTCCACTTCGATGTTAATAAAGTTAAATTTGCAGCAGGAATTGCACCAGTTGCCCCAATTATTGGGGACGATATGGCTATGATGGGAGCTACAAATGATATGGTATTATATGGAGGTAGAACATACTACTACATAGAAAGTGAGGAAAATGATGACATAGAAGCACTTTGTAAAGCACTTCCTTCATGCTCATCAGAAGATTATGGAAAGCCATTTTTAGAAACATTTAAAGAAGCAAACTACGACTTCTACAAAATAGATAAAGGAATGTTTGCTCCTGCTGTTGTTGTAATAAACGACATGAAAACAGGAAAATTAGTAACCTACGGAAAACCAAATGTAGAAGTTCTCAAAAAATCATTAGGATACAAAGAATTAGAATAATATAAAAATTATTAATATTATAATTTATTTTTTTATTGCTATTTTTTTTATTTTTAGTATGTGTGGTATGTTAAATCTGTTTTGGAAGATATATTAAAGGGAGCTCCTCATCTACACCAGACACATATCCAGATGTATCCCTATATTTTAACTGCATTTTATGATACATATATGCCAGTGGTATCTCCATTGGACATACATCCTCGCACTGACCGCAGTTTATACAACTGAAACTCATAAAGGTCAATCTGATACCATGGAATATTATAGGATTGGGCGGTATTTCGCCTTTATCTTCATTACAGACCTGATTTAATTCACACTCATTACAAAAACATACGGGACATACATCTTTACAATTGTAGCATTTAATACATCTATTCCAGTATTCGTTCCATTTTTCAATAGAAGGATACTCGTCGTCTAAATGTATTTTTTGATATGTTTTAGCTAATTTTATCATCACGCTTTCAATTTTAGACCTTATTTTTATGGCTTTATCAGATGGAGCTTTTGTTTTAATATGTCCTTCTTTTTCGGCATTTTTAATTAATTCTTCTCCTTTATCTGTGCATATTTCTACAAAAGTCCATCCCTTTTCAGCTCCCCAATTTCCGCATGCTACATCAGCATTTCTCGGTATCTTTAACTCACATCTTTGGCAGTTCTTTCTTCTTCCATGCCCTTTTTCTTCCAATTCCTCTATTCCTATCGCCTTTTTAGTGCCATCTTTTAAAAATATAATGAATTTTCCCTTATCTATCTCTTCCTTAACAACCTCCTCAGGTTTTACGCCATAAAACAATTCTATCATTTTTCTTGCACTGATTGGAGATATTGTTCCACCACAGTTTAAACCTATGGTATATATACTGTCTCTATTTATCTGATTTCTTTTTTGGAGCTCCTTTATAGCCATGGCATCACATGGTTTTACAGCTACGGCTAATTTTAAATTATTTAAGTATTTACTTATAATACTTCCAAAGTTTGTTGGAGCACAATGTAAAGAACCGCATGTTTCTATCAATTCCTCGGAGCTCCTCACTAATGAGGGTATGCCGTCATATACATCCTCACCTTTTTTTAAAGTTAAAACCCCATCAATGAGTTTTTTATCCAAAAGATATTTGAATAAAGAGGTCACCGCTCCCCCACACTCGGCATGTTTTAGTATCTCTTCATCTGTTGATTGAATTAGGAGATATTTCATAGTATCACCAAAAAATGGTTAAATAAAAAATTTATTTTACTAATTATTATTTTTTTTAGTATATTCAAGAACTCTCTAAATTACACTATATTGTATGCAAAATATTACGGATATTTATATTTTAAATATACCTCTGTAATCTTTTTAACCAACGGAGAACGAACTTTGAACACACCATAATTCAGTTTTTATATTATATCTATATTATATCTTTTCTACTTTCACAGCACATACCTTAAATTCTGGGATTTTACATAATGGGTCATGGGCAGGATTTGTAAGTATGTTCGCAGCAGTTTCTGCAAAATGGAATGGTGTAAATACCACACCTTTTTTAATATTTTCTGTGATTTTTGCTTTTACAGTGATTTCCCCCCTTCGTGAAGACACTTTTATATATTCATTATTTTTAATACTCAGTTTTTTAGCATCTTCTGGATGTATTTCTAAAAATCCTTCGTTTATTTCATTTGATAGATGTTTTGATTTTCGCGTCATAGTGCCCGTGTGATAATGGAATATTACTCTTCCTGTTGTAAGTATGAATGGATACTCTTCATCTGGGAGCTCCGCAGGTTCGCCGTATTCTATTGGAGATATATTTCCAAGACCATCGGGTGTTAAAAATCTGTCTTTATGCAATATTGGAGTGCCTAAGCTGTCCTCTGTTTTGCAGGGCCATGGTATTCCATTTATGCCAATTCTTTTATAAGTCATACCTGCATACTGAGGAGTGCATTTTTTAATTTCATTGAATATATCTAATTCTTCATTGAAGTTGAATAATTCCCCATATCCCATTTTTTCCGCAAGTTTTTTAATTATTACCCAATCAAGCATGGCTTCTCCGGGCGTATCAACGGCTTTTCTTATTAATTGAACGGTTCTTGCGGAGTTTGTAAATGTTCCATTTTTCTCAGCCCAGCATGCCGAAGGAAGCACCACATCTGCAAGTTGAGCAGTTTCGGTTAGAAATATGTCTTGAACCACAAGGAAATCAAGTGTATTAAGTGCATGTTCCACATGGCGTAAATCAGGGTCTGAAACCATAGGATTTTCACCCATTATATATAAACATTTTAAGGAGCTCCCTGCGTTTTTAAGCATATCAGGAATAGTCAGTCCAAGCTTATCGCTGAGCTCAGTATTCCATAACTCCTCAAATTTTGCATGAATATTCTCATCCACCACTTTTTGATATCCGGGATATATATTTGGCAATGCCCCCATATCACATGCCCCCTGTACATTATTTTGACCTCTCAATGGATTTACCCCGGTTCCAGGTCTTCCTATATTTCCAGTTATCATTGCTAAATTACAGCATGATTTAACATTATCTACACCATGCGTGAATTGAGTAATGCCCATACAATATAAAAAGCTTGCATTTTCAGCAGATGCATATAGCTCTGCGGCTTTCTCTATTAGCTCAGGCGATACGCCACAGATTTTGGAAACATATTCGGGAGTGTATTTTTCCACCACCTTTTTTAATTCCTCAAATCCTTTTGTCCTTTTTTTCACAAATTCTTTATCGTGCAATTCTTTTTTTATAATATGGTGCATTATACCATTCAATAACGCCGTATTTGTCCCGGGCAACAATTGCAAATACAAATCTGCCTGATGAGCAGTCATTGTATTTCTTGGGTCAATTACTATGACCTTTGCACCTTTTTCCTTTGCTCGTATTACTCTTCTCGCAATTAATGGATGTTGTTCAAATGTGTTGGAACCTACAATAAGTATGCAGTTTGCTTTCTCTATATCTTCAATTGAATTTGTCATGGCACCAGAACCAAAGGCTTCCCCAAGCCCTACAACAGTCGCAGAGTGTCATATTCTTGCACAGTGGTCTATATTGTTTGTTTTCATTACTGCTCGTGCGAATTTTTGAAAGACATAATTATCTTCATTCGTGCATCTCGCAGATGAGAAAAAACCCACTTCATCGCTTGTATATCCAGACAATTTTTTTGATATCAATGCGAGTGCCTCATCCCAAGACGCCTCTACAAATTTACCATCTTTTTTTATAAGGGGTTTTTTTAATCTTTTTTCATCATGCACAAATTCATAACAATAATTTCCTTTAATACATGTTTTTCCTTCGTTTATTGGATGCCTTTTAAATGAATGAGAACCAGCGAGTTTCCCATTCTTAACAACCAAATCTACACCACAGCCGCATCCACAGTATGGACATATGGTATGGACTAGTTTAAACTCGGTCATAATTACACCTCGGTTATGGCATATTGGGATTTGTAATTTTTTAATTATTAGAAAAAATATTTTTATTTTATGTGTATGTGATAAATCAACAACAGTTGGCATTTATTGATGACTTTCAATATAATTTAATATTGAATATATTGAATATCATTGACTACAATGACCTTTAATTGCTGATTTACTAAGTTCTAAGTTGGGGAAGCGTTTATTTTTTATATTCCTTATATGCTCCAAAAATGGTTCGCATACATGGTTGATGCCGATTTGTATAATTCATATTATCTATATTTTAAACCATAAGTTTCAAATACTATCATTTAATAAATCTATTCGTTTTTCTCAATATATTTTTCTATGCACCCTTTAAAAAAGTGTGCATCCAAAATCCAACACTCGCTATCGCTTCGTGTTGGAGCCTAACTATAAATTTAATAAATCTATTCGTTTTTCTCAATATATTTTTCTATGCACCCTTTAAAAAAGTGTGCATCCAAAATCCAACACTCGCTATCGCTTCGTGTTGGAGCCTAACTATAAATTTAATAAATCTATTCGTTTTTCTCAATATATTTGTCTATTAATTTAGTTTCTAATCTTGTTTTTATGCCCAATCTTTCTAAAACAATATTATTTAGTATTATTTTTACAATAGCCTTTCCCTCTTTTGACTTTGTTATGGCATTTAATTTTCGTGTTGTCGCAGGGGATTTTAATTTTAAAAGTGCATTGGTTATATCTTCTTCTTTAACTTTTCCTTTTTTCTTTTCGTATATTTCGTTGGCAATTTCTTCAATTTTATTCAAATCAAACGGTAAAAACTCATATACCTTTTTATTAACTGTTTCGTCAATGGAATTTAATAATCTTGCAACTTCTGTATCCGAAGTATTTTCATCAATGTTTATTTTTTTAATTACAGTCCATTTTCCTTTTTTTGCTCTAAATTGTATTGATTGTTCCATTACATCACCAAAAATATTTATAATATTTATAATAAATTACAGTGCCTTTTTATTATCT
>OFBC01000151.1_pt1 | contig 10026 bp, 8 predicted proteins | sample 1520411 | NCBI WGS metagenome assembly OFBC01 (sample SAMEA3696446, study PRJEB22514) | metagenome | biome: water; feature: marine; material: hydrothermal vent | place: Pacific Ocean | collected 2014-08-12 | depth 1521 m
ATAAATATAAATTAATATATATAATCTACTCAGGAGCTCCACATATTATCTCCACATAATTATAAACTAAATAAATTAAAAAAATATAATATTAATTAAAAAAATAAATAATTAAAAAGGAACTGGAAGTCCAATTTCTTTTCTGTGGTCTATTTCTTTTTGGTTTTTGGATTTTTTAATGTTTGCTAGTTTTGCTAGTAATTCTAAACCAAATTTACCTTCATTTATTGGTTTGGTTTCTAAATATCCTGATTCTACCATGCTATTAAGGAATTCTTCTCCTTTTTCGGTCCTTGCAAATACTGTGCTCCAACCATCAGGGCTACCTACTGAACCTGTTGAAATGTCAGCCAATTCTGCTGTATAGTCTGTGCATACATGACATGCCATTTGCTCGTAGGGGTGAGTATCTGCCAATTTAATTGATTTTGTTTCTCCCCATTTTGTGTATGTCCAGAATTTTCCTTTTCCAATGTCCAATTTAGCCACATCATTCATCTTTACTCCACAGTGTTCTTCAACTATGGTTTTCATTCCATTGTAGGGGAAGTTTTCCATACAGAAGATACCAACTGTTAAAGCAATTTTATCATTCATGTGCCTAAATCCAACTGGATATTTTAAAGATTTTCTTGTAGCTATGACTTGACATGGTGTTCCGACAACTCCAACTTTTTCACAGCCATATTCTCTAATAGCACTTTTTAATACAGATAAATTTGGACAGGTGGTATATTTTGTTCCTGCGGCTTCCAATATTTCCTCAACTGTGGTTGCCACTTTGGGAACTGCTCTAAATTCTTCCCCAACACTTGCTACAACTGCACCATCTAATAGGTTGTTTTCCAATCCATAAACAAATGCTGCGGTTACAATACCCCCATCTTGTGCTTTTTTAAGCACTGCTTTATCTGCAATTCTCGCAGATATTACTGATTTATAATTTCCAAAAGCATCCATTTAATCACCTTGATTATGCTACCCATTATCCAAATGGATTATTCTAATACCATAACATTTTTAGGAAGTTCTATTCTTGGACATTGGAATCCACAGCAACCGCACTTTATACATACTTCATTTAAAATAAGCGGTCTTCCTTCAACCATTTCAATAGCTCTTGTAGGGCATGATGCTGCACAGCAACCGCAACCCATACAAAGCGATTTATTTACTACTTTTTCAATTACATCGCATCCACATGCTTCTTTATTGTTTTTAGCAAATTCTGAAAATGGAGCCAAATATTCCATATCCCCTTCCAATGCTGCCGTAATAAGTCCTACTATGATTTCTGGCGATGGCGGACATCCCGGAACTGCCAAATCACATTTTACAACCTCTGTGAGCGGGGAAAATGAACTGTGGATAGGTTTTGACATTTGTCCTCCCCTACAATATCTTGTAACTCCTCCTGTTGCTGCACAAGCTCCTAATGCCACAAGTATTTTTGCTTTTTTCCTTACTTCCTGAGCTATTTCCATTGCATGATGGTCATCTAAACAAACACTTCCTTCTAACAATATAATGTCTGCCTCAGGGATTTCCCTTACATCTGCAATAGTTTGAGAATAAACTAAGTCAATTGCCCCCAATACATCCAAAAGTTTTTCGTATGTATCGGTTAGGGATATTAAACACCCACAGCAACTACTCAATTGAACATGAGCTACTGTTACCATGATTACGCCTCCTCTTTGAGTTATAATGTTGTAATAATATATACAATAATTTATATATAGTTATATTTAATATATTCATATTAATATATCATATATTACAATTTTTTATTATTTCTAATTTCATTTAATATCCATTCCACAGCATCATCAACAGCACCTGCGACTTCTTCTGTTAGTTCAAGAACTACATCAGGTTCGGAAACATATTTGGCTTGACATCCTACTACTTTTAATTCAAGGTCATATTTATCGCATACTTCCCGTAATGCTCTTGATAATGGCCAATCGTGAATATCTAATTTAGTATGTTCTGGGTCTGGCAAATATTCTTTTTCAAGAATTTTTATTTCACCGGGATTTAGTCCATAATCGATTATATCAACTACAATGATTTTTTTTGTTTCTGAATTTTCATCCATTAAAGATAAAACTTGCTGTGGAGCTCCTGCACCTGCATCTACCAAAGATACAAATTCTCGCTCCTCCTTAGTTAATAAATCTTGTAGTTTTTCCAATACATGAACACTAAATCCATCGTCGGCAAATAAAATATTTCCACATGCCAATACCATTATTTCCTTATAATATGATAATGACAAATCTAATTCATCTATTTCTTCGGTATTTGGCAATTTATTCACAATATCTCCCAGTAATAATTATTAATGTATTCTAATTATTTGAATTTGCTCGGGTCTCTTTCGAGTTCCCCTTGCATTTTTTTAAGGCTTATATTTTTCTTACTTCAATTAATTCTTTTGTCTGGTCATCTTTTACGATGATGTGCGTAGCACATGAAGCTCATATGTCATAGGCACGCATTATGACTTCTGCATATTCGTGCGGGTATTTTTCAATTGCCTTTTCAACTACTGGGAAGTTCCATGTTGAAGCCGCAATAATATTATAATTTTTAATTTTTCCATCTTTTCCAACTTCTGCCATGTGGGTATTTGTAGCTCTTGGAGCTTCATGAACACCAATTCCAGCACCATCTTTATATTCTGGAACTACTTTTGTGCTTCCATTAATATTTAGTTGGTCAAGTATGTCCAATGCCCTATATGCTGCCCCTAAGTTTTCCATAGCTCTTGCAATGTTTATATCCATTGCTCCGCCACCAGTTTTTAAGTCTCCAAATTTAACCATTCTTGCTCTTGGACCTCCTTCTATTGGAACTCCTGCATAAAGTGGTATTTGGTTTGTTGCTGTTTGAGCTATTTCTTTGTTTTTATAATATCTTTGGGCAGGAATTTCTGCAACATCATTCCAGTTTATAGCGTCCTTATTTCCGTATGTTGTATGTGTTGCTAAATATGGGAATTCATGAGCCCCTAAATCAGGTATCCCAATTTCTTCAAGGTATCTCTCAATTAACATAGTATATACATCATACATTTCATAGGCATCTTTTTCATATTGCTTACAAGCGTAATATAATTTTGATTTTGCTCTTTCTGAAATATTGGTTCTCATACCACCAATTACTATATTCGGTGGGTGTATTCCTTCTCCACCTACGACATCAACTATTAACTGTCCTACTTTCCTCATTCTTTGAATAAGGGCAATAGCACTCGTTTTTAATTCTACTTCTTCTGGCTTTATCAAATCATCAGCCGTCAATAGGTGATGCAATGGGTGGGAGTGCATTCTGTTTCCTAAACCTACTAATTCTCTTAATAACATACCGTCATCAGGTATTTCGCATCCGATAGCATCTTCAATAGCTTCACATGATGCTATACCGTGGGTTGTTTGACAAATACCGCAAATTCTCATTACTGCAATAGGTGCAAAACTTGCAGGTTTGCCCTTTAACATTGTCTCAAATCCCCGAACTGGGGTTGTATTTGGATAATATGCTTTACTTACTGTTCCTTCGTCATCTACTTCTAATATTAATTTAGCATGCCCCTCATGTCTTGTGGTAGGGGTAATCCTAATTTCTTCTGGCACAATATTCACCTCCATATGAGTAAATATATATTTCAATAGCACCATATAAAATAAATATCTTTTAAATATGTAAATGGGGGACATTAGTTTTTTAAATCATAAAAAAAAGATTATTAATATTATTTATTTATTAAAAAATGAAAATATGGTATGAAAAATAAGTATGTGGCTTGGAGCTCCCCCAAAAAAATAAAAAAATAAAAATATATAAAAAAAATAATTAATAGAATTTAAGGTATTTGAAAGCATCTCCGCCCTCAAAGGCATAATGTATTTCCGAATAGCTTTTAGCAAATTCTACAATATCTTCTTTAACTTTTTTAACATCTTCTCCGTCAATTGCTATTCTTTTCATAAATTCAGCAATTTCGTCCATTTCGCTTTCTTTCATTCCTAATCTAGTGCATTCTTGACTTCCCAATCTTATACCACTTGGATTATCAGAATTACTTACATCATCCCACGGCAAAAGGTTTTTATTTAATATTATATTGGCTTCTTCAAACATTGTTGCTAATTCTCTTGCCGAAAACTTAACACATTCTGATTTTTCTATATCAAGTATTACTTGGTGGCTTTCTGTAAATCCTTTGTGTTCGCATAATACATTACAGCCTCTTTCATATAGTGCCTGTCCAAGTGCCTTAGCATTTTTAACAACCTGTTTAGCATAAGCTTCCCCAAATTCTTTTGTTTCCGCCAACGCAATAGCAAGACCTGCCTTATGGTGTAAGTGGTGGTTTGATACAACTCCGGGGAATATTTTATCATCAATTTTTTTAGCATTTTTTTCTTCGGTTAATACTATTCCTCCCTGTGTTCCAAATAATGTTTTGTGGGTGCTTCCCATCATATATTCTGCTCCTTCTCTAAGTGGGTCTTGGAATTGTCCCCCTGCAATTAATCCCAATACATGAGCTCCATCATAGGCGATAGTTGCCCCAACTTCATTTGCAGCATCTACGGCATCTTTTACTGGGTGTGGGAATGGGAATAAACTACCACCAAATAATATTAATCTTGGTTTTTCTTCCAAAATTTGTTTAACCATTTTATCTACATCGATATTCATTTCTTCTGAATCGAATGGATGGGCTGATGCTCTTAATCCCCTAATACCTGCGGCACTCACTTTCCAGTGGCTTATATGTCCGCCATTTGGAACATCCATAGCCATTAATTTATCTCCAGGTTTTGCCTCTGCGAAAAATACGGCAATATTTGCCACAACACCACTTATTGGTTGCACATTTGCATGTTCTGCTTTAAAAATATCTTCCGATAATTCAATACATAAATTTTCAATGTCGTCTATATATTCGCAACCTTGGTATAACCTGTTATTTGGTAATCCTTCTGCATATCTGTGCATAAAGTCGGTGGCACATGCTTCCCTTACTGGAATACTGGTTATATTTTCACTTGCAATTAATTTAATACAGTCTCTCATCCAATTGTGTTGTTTCAAAGATGTTTCCCTTACAAATTGTTGAACTTCTGATGGATTCATGTTTTGCCTCTTATTTATTAATTTATTTTTATTAATTTATTATTGTTTAAGTATTATTTATGGTATTATTTATTATTTTAAATATTATTCTAATATTATTTTAAATATTACTTTATTTTTGTTATATTTCCTAATATTTAAAATAAAGGTAATACACTACCTGCGGTTGGAGCAATAGCTGGAATTTTAAAGTTTTTCCAAATAGTCATGGCAAATGATAAAGATTGATACCTCTCACCATGCATTACAAATACTTTTTTAGGTTTAGGTATTTTCTTCATATATCTTATTAATGAATTATAATCACTGTGAGCCGAAAATTCCACTTTTACAACTTCGCCCCTTACTGGAATTTTATTCCTAAATGGAGTTATTTCCTCTGCCCCATCTTCAAGCTGTCTTCCCAGCGTCTCTTCTGCTTGAAATCCTGTTAATATTATTTTATTTTTTGGACTTTTTAGAAGTTTTAAATATTGTAATATAGGACCTCCCTGCACCATTCCAGAAGTGGAAATTATAATACATGGTTCTTTATTGTATATTTCATTACTATTTTTTTTATTTACAATGGTAATATCCCCAAATGGATTTATTCTATTTTCTAAGTTGTTTCTTATTTTAGGATTTAACCATTCTGAATGGCTCATATATATTCCTGTGGTATGCACCAAAGAGCCTTCAACATATATAGGAACTCTTTTTAATAATTTACTCCTCATATAGTTATGCAATACTGCTATAATCTCCTGAGACCTTCCCACAGCAAAAACTGGAATAATTACTTTACCGCCTTTTTCTATGGTGGCAGATATTTCATCAATAAGTTGCTTTTCAAGTGCTTTTCGAGATGGTTTTGTATCTGTTGGAGCTCCGTATGTTGATTCTATTATTAAGGTATCAATTTCATCAATATCCGTATCAGCCGATTTTAGCGTTCTGGTTTCTATTTCGTTAATATCTCCCGTATATAGTAGTTTTTTACCTTCTATGTCTAAATATACGGAGGAGCTCCCCAATATATGCCCAGCATCATATAATTTCATTGTAATATCACTGGTGATTTTTTTAGGTTCTCCATAATTTACAGCAGATATATTATTCATTGCCCTTTGTATGTTCTCTTCGGGGTATGTTTTTGATAATTTTGAAATATCCTTCCATAAAATATACATTAAATCAACACTTGGAACTGTGGAATAAATCGGATTTTTAAAATTAAAATAAGGAACAGCTCCACAATGGTCTAAATGAGAATGTGATACCACAACGGCGTCAATATCATTTGAATTAATTTTTGGTAATGAATTATCCGATGGATTCATACCACAATCTACAAGTATTTTTGATTTTTTTGTATCAATTTCCACACAGGACATACCAATTTGATGACATCCTCCGTGAAATCTAACAATAGTCATTATATCCCTTTATTAGTTATTATGCGTTATTATATTCTATTATATTTTATTATATTCTATATTTAAAATTAAAATTATCAATATTTCCCATTTCGCACCGAGTAATAATAGATGCCACAATATTTTTGGAGTATTTTATGTTAATTGAATTTGGTCTAATAAATGTAAAATCTGGTTTAAATCCTTCTTTAATCAATCCCACATTATTTAGTCCTAATATTTTTGCATTATTTATTGTGGCAAATTTTAATATTTCCTTTGGCTCAATATGGTACAATTTATAAATAAAATCCATTTCTTTAAATATTGATGGCGAATTAGCCATAAAATTATCCGTCCCAAGTCCAATTAATATGTTTGATTTTAGGAGCTCCACAATATTTGGCAATCCAATATTAAAAGATGAATTTGCCCTTGGGCAAACTACAACGGGAATATTGTATTCATTTAAAAGATTTATTTCATGAGATTCTGAATGAGTTGCGTGAATTATAAAATTTGGATTTAGATTTAAATCTATTATTCTTTCTATTTCTGTTTTTTTATGGTGTTTCTTCGAATATTCCACAGAACCTTTATGTTCATTGGCATGTATTGAAAATATGCCCGTGGTTTCTTTTCTAATAAATTTTAATTTACTATCAGAATATTCATTGCATCCACTTAATCCTATTCCATTAGAATTTTTTAAAATTTCTTTTATTTCTTGTTTTAATTCTGTTTTATCGGTTTTAGTTGGTCTTCCCAATATTATTGGATTTGGCGGTAGTATTTTTGTTTGTTCTTGTGAGCTTAGGAGCTCCCTGTATGATTTTTTAAATAAATTTATACCTTTTAAGCCATTTTCCCTAAAATCACAGAAATAATTTATTCCATTATTGTATAATTCATACATACCATCCAGCATCCCATAGATTAATGTTTTATCATCGCAACTATTTAAAAATTTGTGTTTTAATCCATCTGGTGGTTTTACCAATTCATCAAGAGTTTTGTTTATTCCAATATCTTTAATGACATTGTCTCCGATATGTGTATGGGCGTTTATTAGTGGAGGAATTATAATTCCATCATAGTTTATAAAATTTTTAATATTTTCATTTGTAAATCCTTTTATTATATTATCTTCTATTACCAAAATTCCTTTTTTAAGCTCAAAATTTTCCCCATATAAAAAATTTGATTTTATATATATTGTGTTCATGAGCTCACCCGAAAATCTAAACTAAAAACAATCTATATATTATATTATATCTAATGTTATTAAAAATATAAAAAATAACCATAGTGATAAAATGCTTTGTATTAAAAAACCATCAGTAAGGGCAAGTTATGAATATTTAGTTGAGAAGATACTAAAAGACGGAGAAGATATGATAACAGAAGACGGAGCTCGGTGTAAAGAAATTAGAAACACAGTAATAGAAATTACAAATCCAAAGTTAAAAAGTATAAGTCCTAAATATCCACTAGGAAAAAAGGCAGTTGAGCAATATACGAATAATTTATTATACGGTTCTGAAAATGTATTCTCCTATGACTATAATGAAAGGTTATGCCGTTATCCATTGGAACATAAAAAAATAAATCAAATAGACTTTATTGTTGATAAATTAAAGGAACAGCAAAATTCAAGGCGTTGCGTGGCTATTACTTGGCAACCTGATATTGATATTGAAGTAAGTAAAAAGGATAGGGGGAGCGTTCCATGTCTTCAATTTGTGCAGTTTCTTATAAGAGATAATAAACTATATCAAACCGTTTTATTTAGAAGCAATGATTTATTTGTGGCTTATCATGCAAATGCTATTGGTTTAATAGCTTTGGGGGAAATGGTAGCGGAAAAGGTTGGAGTTGATTATGGAACTTATACGCACCATTCGGTAAGTATGCATATTTATGTTAATCGTGATTTTGACTATATAAAAAAATATTTTAATGATTATTTGAAATATTTATAATTTTTTATATGGGGCGATAATGTGGAGAAAGGTAAAGCCAAATTTATTGATAGAATAACAGGCGAAGAGGGAGATTTTTATGATAAATTTATAGGCTGTTTGAAAGAGGGGAAAAAGTTTGGGTTCAAAAATACAACAACTGTTAAAGGAGATATTTCTATTAAACATATCTATGAAAGAATTAAAGAATATAATGAAAACAATGAGGAAAAATTAAAAGGAGCAACTATTAAGGAAAATGACAAAAAAATAATTATGACCATAAATATAATCATACACATTTGCAAAGTTGAATTTAAAAATAATTTTACATTTGGAACTTTTGACCGTATAACTCCGAAAAACATGAAAAATCCCAAAGTAGAAGACCTCAAACATCTTAAAATAATATTTAATGGAAAAGTTGATTTTGGGAGCCCCGTATTTAATGGAGAAGTTGATTTTAGAAATGCCGTATTTAATGGAGAAGTTAATTATAGGGGCGCAACATTTAATAAAACGGTAAATTTTAGCGATGCAAAATTTAATAATAAAATTAAATTTTGGGAGAGCTCCCTTCCTAATATTTGGGAATATCCACTTGGGAAATGTAAAATATACACCACCACATTTAATCAAGATGTTGCATTTAGAGGAACTGAATTTAAAGAGGCAGATTTTAGCAATACGATATTTGAGGAAAAGATAAAGGCAGATTTTAGCAATGCAAAATTTTATGAAGGGGCTAATTTTGAAAAGGTTACTTTTAAAGGGGAAGCTCATTTTAAGAAAACCAAATTCAAAAAAACTGCTTATTTTAACGGGGCTACATTTGAAAATATGGTAGATTTCAGGGAAGCCGAATTTAACATAGATAAGTTAGATAATGGAAAAACTGATTTTTGTAATACAACATTTAAAAACTATGCTCAGTTTAGTAATGTAATATTCAACAAAAAGGTTTGGTTTAGTAATACAAAATTTGAAAAAGAGGCTTATTTTATCGATACAGAATTTAACGGAAAAGTAAAATTTGAGAAATTAACATTTGAATCAATAGCCAAATTTACGGATATTTTGTTTGATTCGTTAAGTCTAAGGGAAGCCATATTTAACGATATAGTGTTGTTCAAAAAGAAAAAAGAAAATAAAAATATTGGAATAGCAATTTTCAATTTAGTTAATTTTAAAGAACCAGAGAATACAACATTTATAGACTTTCCATTATCAAAAACATCTTTTTTATTAACTGATGTAAAAGAAATAACAATAATTGCAAAAGCAGAGAAAATTTTAAGTGAATATCTTTTAGATTATTTAGATAAAAAGAATAACGAAGAAATAAAGGAGGACAATAAAGATGAACTTTATGAAAAAGCGTTGGAAATACTTAAACCATATTTAAGACAGGAAACAGTTTTAAAAGAATACAGAGACATGAGAAAATCTTTTGAAAATAATAGGACTTATGTTGAAGCGTCAGAATTGTTTATTTACGAAATGGATTTAATAAGAAG
>OFBC01000152.1_pt1 | contig 10002 bp, 9 predicted proteins | sample 1520411 | NCBI WGS metagenome assembly OFBC01 (sample SAMEA3696446, study PRJEB22514) | metagenome | biome: water; feature: marine; material: hydrothermal vent | place: Pacific Ocean | collected 2014-08-12 | depth 1521 m
AAAGGATAACTCAAATATGTATAAACAAATAATATTATTTTTAGTAGCTATATCTATTTTTACAGCTTGTTCATCAAAAGATAATGTAGAATATAACAAACCAGCTATTTATTGGTATAACAAGATGTTAAAACAGATCTCAAGATACCAACTAGATGCTGCAGATGATACATATACTTCACTTGAGGCAGAGCATAGAAATTCACCACTTTTAGCATCAGCAACATTGATTATTGCACAGATGCATATGCAAGAGGAAGAGTATATGATGGCAAACTATTATTATGATGAATATCTTAAAAAAGCATCTACTACTAAAAATTTTGATTATATTAGATATTTGAAAGTAAAATCTAAATTTTTAGCTTTTAAAAATCAATTTCGTGACCAAGAGTTATTGTATAAAACAATTAAAGAATCAAAAGAGTTTATCCAAAAATATCCACATTCTCAATATATCTATTTGGTGCAGACTATATATTCAAGATTGTTGATGGATCAGGCACTTTTTGAAGAAAATATTTCACAACTTTATACAAGAGTAGATAAACCAAAAGCGAGTAAAATATACCATAATAAAGCTACTAAAATATGGCATCATACTGAAGTGATAAAAGATGTAGATGTGCCATTTTATAGAGCAGTATTTGAATAAGGAGTAATATGCAATTAGAAGACTATGATAATTTTCCAGCTAAATCACCTTTGATTATAGAGGATGATATATTTTTATATCCATTTATGATAGCACCGCTATTTATAGATGATGAATCAAACAAAAAATCTATAGATTATGCTATAGCAAACAATAAACTGATCACTGTTACAGTTACTACACCTAAAAATGAAGGTAAAAGAGGAACAACATCATTTTACAATGTAGGTGTAGTTGGTAATATTATGAGAAAAGTTACACTACCTGATGGTAGATTGAAAGTTTTATTTCAAGGTTTGGAAAAAGTTATAATTCAAGAGGTTGTAGGTGCATCACCATTGATAGCTATTGTAGATGTGCTTCAATATGAAACAGCTAATCCAATCGAAGTAGATGCAGCTTTATCATTGTTGAATAAAAATATTAAAACATTATCAAAACTAAATGCAAAATTTCCTGTTGAGTTACTTAAAACTACAGAGGAATCAGATGATGCCAACCGTATAGCAGATTTAGTATCATCTGTGATACAACTAACTAAAGATGATGCTTATGAGTTATTTAGAGAAACAAATATTGTTACAAGATTATTAAAGCTTATTGAGTATATCAAAAAAGAGATAGAGAATTTTAAGCTACAAAATGAGATCACAAAAAAAGTAAATAAAAATATAGAAAAAACACATAAAGATTATTTCTTAAAAGAGCAGATTAAAACTATTCAAGAGGAATTGGGAGATAATAATCGCAACAAACTTATAGATAAATTTAAAAAGAAGCTAAAAAAACTAAAACCTTTTATGCCAAAATTGGGATATAAAGAGGTCAAACAACAAATAGATAAATTAAGCAGAATGCATCCAGATAGTGGAGATGCTTCTATGTTGCAAACATATATTGAAGAGGTGCTAAATATACCATTTGGTAAATATGCTTCAAAAGATATAGATATTAATGATGTAGAGACTCAACTCAATAAAGATCATTATTCGCTAGAGGATGCGAAAGATAGGATAGTGGAATTTTTTGCTGTTAAACAATATCTTAATTCTCAAAAGATAGATGATGAAAATAGAGGAACAGTATTGTGTTTTGTTGGACCTCCAGGAGTTGGTAAAACATCATTGGCAAACTCAATAGCAACCGCTTTACATAGACCACTTGCAAGAATTGCATTAGGTGGTATGGAAGATGTAAATGAGTTAAGAGGGCATAGAAGAACTTATGTGGGAGCAATGCCAGGAAGAATAGTCAATGCCCTAACAAATGCAAAAAAGATGAATCCTGTAATTGTGCTAGATGAGATAGATAAATTAAGTGCCAACCACAGAGGAGATCCAAGTGCAGTGATGCTTGAGATTTTAGATCCTGAACAAAATGACCAGTTTAGAGATCTGTATTTGAATTTTCCTATTGATCTTAGTAGTTGTATATTTGTTGCTACTGCAAATAGTTTAGGAAATATACCATCTCCACTTAGAGATAGGATGGAGTTTATAGAGATCAGTAGTTATACTCCTGAAGAGAAATTTCATATAGCATCTGATTATTTGATACCACAAGAGTTGAAAAAACATGGACTTAAAAAATCAAATATACCACTAAGTAAGCCTACAATATCTTTGATTATCGAAGAGTTTACTAGAGAAGCTGGTGTTAGAAATCTAAGAAGAGTATTTGCTAAACTTTTTAGAAAAGCAGTAAAAGAGTTTGTTTTAGATAAAGAGTTAAAAAAAGTATCTATAAATACAAAAAATATAGATAAATATTTGGGAAATAGAGTATTTGAAATAGATAAAGCTGATAAAAAACCAAAAGTTGCTGTTGTTAATGGATTGGCATGGACATCAGTAGGTGGTGATGTTTTAACTATTGAGGCTATCGATTTTCCAGGCAAAGGTAATCTTCAACTTACAGGAAATATGGGTGATGTGATGAAAGAATCAGCAAGAATTGCTCATAGTGTTGTAAAAGATTTAGTAAAAATAAAATTAGATAAACAAGATATCCATATGCATATACCAGAAGGGGCAACTCCAAAAGATGGACCAAGTGCAGGGATTGCTATGGCTTTAACTCTATATTCACTTTATACTAAGAAAAAAGTTAAATCTGATATTGCTATGACAGGAGAATTGACTTTAAAAGGAAAAGTTTTACCAATTGGTGGTTTAAAAGAAAAACTAATAGCAGCATATAAAGCAAAAATGACAAAAGTTTTAATCCCTACTAAAAACTATAAAAGGGATCTAAAAGATATACCTGATGAGGTAAAACAAAATGTGCAAATTGTAGCTGTTAGTAAAATATCTGAAGTTTTAAAAGAGGCATTAGTAGATTATAAGTAGTCAATATGAAACAAGAAGATTTTGAAGAATATATTTATGAACTACAAAATAAAAAATTTAAAACCAATAGACGAACAAGCACAATTATAAATAATTTTTATACATTGGTTACTATAGTAATTATGACTATTACTATAGTGATATATGTAAATATAATAGTCCCATCTCAAAAAAAGCAAAATCAACAAAGTAAAAAATATGAAAAAACAACTACAAAACATATCAGTCACTAATATAATCATCTTTTTAAATATAGTGATGTTTGTATTAGAATATTTAATAAATAGTGCAAAAGTTATATTTGGATTAAATATATATTTTTTCAAATATGATTTATGGTATCAACCACTAAGCTCTATGTTTATACATGGTGGAATAGGGCATATTACTATGAATATGTTAGTATTGTATCAATTTGGTAGGATGATTGAACCATATATGGGTAAAATCAGATTTGCAATATTATATTTTGTAGGTGGAGTTTTTACATCTTTTGCTACACTTGCATATATGTTTCTTAGCACAAATTGGGCAAATGTGATTGGTGCTAGTGGAGCTATATGTGTATTGCTTGGATGGTATGCTTTAAGAGTTCCATCTGAAAGAAAAGCTATTATGATATGGATAGTATTGATATCTTTTGCACCTTTTGTAATCGGATTGCCAATAGCTTGGTATGCTCATATTTTTGGATTTATATTTGGTTGGATAATGGGATATTTTTTATAATAAGATAAAATTCAATATAAAAGTTTAACTTCCTAAGAAGCTACATTATCTAAATTGATTTGGATACTATAGTTTCTCATAGATGGTGGCACATCATAGTAATCTTTATCATTAGGATCATATTTGGTTTGTGTAGTAGATGTAGTAGATTTATTAGTTGTTGTTTCATTTTTATCAAATTGTTCTTGAAAACCTGTAGCGACAATAGTGATTTTTACTTCATCTTCAGCTAAAGTATCATCTGTTGTAGTTCCTACTATCACATAAGCATCACTATCTACAGTATCATGAATATCTTCCATTATATTACTCATAGAATACATAGATACTTCAGGATTGACTGTCCAATGCACCATTAACCCTTGAGCACCAGTTAATGATAAATCTCCTAATAGTGGAGATTTGATTGCATTTTCTAAAGCTCGTTTTAGTGCATCTTCTCCTTTTGCCGCACCTATACCCATAATAGCACGACCTTTATATTGCATAATAGTTTTAACATCAGAGAAATCTACATTTATACCACCAGCACCAGATTTGAGTATAACTTCACTCATACCATGAACTGCTTGATATAAAACATTATCAACTATTTTAAAAGCATTTTGCATACCTGTAGTTTCATCTATGATATTTAGAAGTTTATCATTTGGTATAACGATAATTGAATCGCTAACTTTTTTTAGTTCATCAAGCCCTCGCTGTGCTAAACCAGCTCGTTTTCGACCTTCCCATTTAAAAGGGGTAGTTACAACAGATACAGTTAATGCACCAGAGTTTTTAGCAACTTCAGCTATAATAGAAGCTGCTCCCGTTCCTGTTCCACCACCTAATCCAGCAGCGATAAAAACTATATCTTTTTGATCTAAGACCTCTTTGATCTCATCAATACTTTCAAGTGCTGCATCTCTTCCAATTTCAGGTTTCATACCAGCACCCAAACCTCTAGTAAGATTTGGACCTAACTGTATAGCTTGTGGAGCATAAGATTCTCTTAAAACTTGAAGGTCAGTATTTGCTACAATAAGATCGATTTTATGAGTTCCCTCTTTTATCATATGGTTGATCATATTACAACCACCACCACCTACACCAATTACTGCAATTTTTGCTTCATTTGTTGCTAAAGTTTTTGTTGGTGCTTGTTCTGTTATATTTATATTAGCTGGGTCAAATAAACTACTATCCATTATATTACCTCTGCAAGTTTATTTGTAAATTTTCCAAAAAATTTATTAAAAAAGCCCTCTTTCTTTTGTTCTGGAATAGGCTCTAAGATATGTTCTTCATATATCTCTTTTAAAGAGTGTGTTTGTTCATCTTCCTCATGTTTTTCTTGTTCAATTTTGCATTTTAGTTGTTTTGATGAATCTAATTGAAGTGGAGGATTTTGATCTAAAGCATACATAAGTAATCCTACACTAGAAGACATAGTTGGGGTATTGAAATCTATATAGCCATTTTGTATATTTATTGGATTTGATATTTTAATAGGAATATTGGTAAATATTTTTTTGGTTAATTGCTCTATTCCTTTCAGATTTGTTAATCCACCTGTTAGTATAATGCCACCATCCATATAATTTTCCAAACCACTATTATTAATCTTATCTTTTATAAGAAATAATAACTCTTCAACTCTTGCATGAATAATTGGTTGAATATGAGCTAAAGGTATCTCACTTGTTTGTGATTCATTACCTAATATTGGTATTTTAACTTTTGTGATTTGTGTATCGGTATTATCTAAATTACTTATGTTTAATGGTAAAAGTGTTCCATATTGATTTTTTATCATATTTGCGGCTTGATATGGTGTATGAAGCAATATAGATAGATCATTTGATATATTTTCACTACCAATAGGAAGTGAGTCGCTATATATGATAGAGTCATTTTTAAATAGTGTTAATTCACTAACACTTCCACCCAAATCAAATATCATAACACCTAATTTTTTTTGATCATCTTTTACTAAAGATAGAGCTGCTGCATATCCATTTGAGATAAATTTTATATTCTCAATATCTATTTTTGATAGTATGCTTTTGATATTTGTTAAAACAGATTTATGAGCAGATATAATATTGGCTGAAACTTCCAATCTTGTCCCATGCATTTTTAGTGGATTTTCCACTTCTGTTGTATTATCTATTTTGAATTTAAGTGGTAAAACTTGTATCACTTCATGATCAGGTATGATATTGGCATTGTAAGATACCATATCTAAAACTTTGCTAACCTCTTTTGCGGTTATTTGGCCACTATTGATATTGATAGCTCCATTACTTCTAATACATTTAGTATGCACAGATGAGATAGATACATAAACTTCATCTATTGTAGCTGATGAGCTTTGAGATGCTAATTTAATAGCTTCCAAAATAGACTCTGTTGCTAAATCAAGATCTACAATCGATCCTTTTTTGATCCCAGCACTTTTGACTGTAGCAAATCCTAAAATATTGATACGATTGCTTAAATCGTTGTGAGCAACAGTAGCATTTACTTTAGTTGTCCCAATATCAAGAGTTAAGATAGCTTTGTCATTGTTCATAATAAATTATTTTACCTTTACATTGGATACTACAGAATATTGGTTTTGTAATTTTTCTATAAGTTTATTTATTGTTTCATTAGATTTAATATTTTGAACAAATCCTTTAATATCAATATTTAAACTAGCTTTTCCTATTTTTGAATCTGTGATTTTATATACAACAGCTTTATTGTTTAGTTTAACAGAGTTGATTTGTGTAGTAGATGATGATACACTTCTTTTTAATGCCATCACTTCATCATCAGTTAATCCATCAATTTTTTGCTCATTTTCAAAATTTAGAAAACCTACATCTTTACCACTAAAATTTTTAGAGATAGTAGCGATTTTTTGATCTATTAGTTGAGCAGTTTTTACAGCTATATAATCTTGTTTTGCTTTATTGTAAGCTTTATCAAAAGATAATGGCTCAGGTTGTTTTTTCTCGGTTACTTGAACAATATAAAAATATTTTCCATTTTCGATAGGTTTTAATACTTTTCCAATTTTTGCATCTTTTATTTTGATAAAATTCTCTGCTGTAAATAGCTTTGTATTAACATCTATTAAAGCAGTATTTGAAAAATTAAGTTGCCCTTTTTTAAGTTTTAGATATGTTTCTAAAGATGCTCTTTTAGATTTTTTAACATCATCTGTAATTTTAACTTTATAGTATTTGATATTGTAAGATTCTAAAGTTGTATATTTTTGTTTATTATCTTCCCAATATTTCTTTACATTTGATTTTGAGCTATTAACTTTAAAGTTGCTATTATTAATAATATTTATAGATACTCTATCTTGTGAAAAGAATAGTTTGTTTAAGTTATCAAGTTCAGTTTTACCAACTTTTGTATCTAATATTATTTGAACTTTTTTAATCAATAGATCTTTTTTGATTTGATCTTCAAAATCTGCTGGTGTAGTTCTATTTTGTTTTAAAACTTTTAAGTAAGTATCTTTACTAAATTTACCATTTTGTAAAAAAGCTGGTATAGTTACTAGATATTTTGCTACCTCTTCATTGGTAATATATAAACCTAAAGAGTGTCCATAGTTTAATAATAAAAATTTTTGAATAACTGTTTGAAAAGCTATTTGATCAAGTTTTAGTTGTTTTGCTAACTCTTTATTAAAAGCATTACCAAATTTTTGCTCATATTGTTGATATAGTATATTGTATTCATTTTGTAGATCTTTTTGTTGAACTTTTAGATCACCTACTGTTGCTAAACTTCCAGCTGATGAACCATAATTATATGACCCCCATCCTACAAAACCAGCACCTACAAATGCTATTGTGCTTAACCAAATTGTAATAACCAACCATTTTTTATGTCTTTGCATCCATGTTATCATATAATCATATCCTACTGTTAATTTTAGTTAGTATAATATCTAAAAATTTCTTTTAAATAGTTGAAGTAGATTTAATTATTGAAGTGGTAAAGTGATTGTAAACTCTGCACCTTTATATTTATTGCCATTATATTCATAAGATTGATTATTTGCTATAATATTACCATGCATACCATTGACAATAAGATTATAAGTCATATTCAATCCTAAGCCTGTCCCTTTTGATTTATGTTTTGTTGTAAAGTATGGTTCAAATATTTTATATATAATATCTTCACTAATACCACCACCATTATCTTTTATTGTGATAGTTACATTATCTTTTTCTAATCTAGCAGTTATAAAGATAAGCTTTTGTTTTATATCTTTCTCTTTTAATGCATCTTTTGCATTATTAAATATATTAATCAAACATTGTGTCAATTCATTTTCATATCCATCTATTTTAAGGTTATCTTGAATATCTAAAATAATATCAATATGATTGTTTTTGATAGTTCCTTCCGTAAGATGAAGAAATTTATCAATAGTATTGGCAAAATTAAATTTTTGTTTTTTTCTATTTCCTTTGATAAAGTTTTTAAAATCATCTATAGTATTTGATAGATATTGTGCATTGTCATTGATAGCATTACAAGATTTTTCTAGTCGTTCATCTGTTAACATACCATATTCTTTTTGCAATAAAATTCCAGTAGCACTTGTCGATATTACAGATAAAGGTTGTCTCCATTGATGTGCAATATTACCTATCATCTCCCCCATACTAGCCATTTTTGACTGTTCTAGAATTTGTTTATCTTTTTTGACAACTTCTTGAACTTTCTCTTGAACTTTATTTTTTAAGTTACGATTTAACTCTTGTAAATTTTGATTACTTATTTTTAATTGATTTTGATAATCTACTAATTGTAATGATATTTTCTTTAATATAAACCACAATAAAATAACTAGTATCAATGTAAATAAAATAGTACTGATAATAATATGTTGGAACTCTTTTTCCAAAGAAGATTTTAGTTTATCTTGACTTTTTTGAATATCATTATATAATTCATCTGTATAAAAACCTGTCCCTATGATCCAATGTAGTTGTTTAAATTCGTTTACAAAAGATATTTTTTGAGCTGGTTTATTTGTTTTAGGGTTGATCGTAGCTATATATTCTAAAAAACTTCCACCCTTTTCTTTTCCTTTTGCAACTATCTCTTGAACTAGGAATCTTCCTTTTTTCTTTAAATCCCATCTATTTTTGCCTATAAGATTTTTTTTGACATGAGCTATCGTAACACCTTTGTTGTTATAAGTAAAAATATATCCATTGTCAAATGTTTTAAAATTATTTAAAAAATTAGATAAATAGTGTTTTAAGTTTTTAGTGATTTCACTTTCATATATTGCTGTTCTTATAAAAATATTTAAAGGTTTATAAAATTTTATATAGCCTATTTTCTCTTCTATTTTTTTATTTTTGGGATTTATATAATACCATTTATTAAAACCACTACCATTTTTTGCGATTTTAATAAGATTTTTAATTACACATTGCCCTTTGATATCTTGTAAGTTGATAAGGTTTTTATCCTCAAGATTTCTATTGGCTGGAACATATACACAAGTGCCATCCATTTTATAGATATAATAATATTCACTTTTATCGCTAAAATGTAAAAATTCAAGATATTTTTTTATCTTTTCCTTGAGCTCAAAGGCTGCATGATCACTTCCCATGATGATGGGAGCATTTTTATCCATTTTGTCCGGCCTTTTTCAGAATTATTATGGTTTTATTCATGATTTGGCTTTGATGAAATCAATGGCGTCCTGAACTGTAACCAGTTTTTCAGCATCTTCATCATCAATTTCAATATCAAATGTTTCCTCCATGGACATTATCAGCTCGACAATGGTCAGGGAATCAGCACCCAGGTCATCTATCAGCGATGCTTCAGGAACAATATCATCAATATCTATGTTGGCAATTTTCTGCGCTATCACCTTTTTTACTTTTGTTTCCACAGTCATGGCGTAAGAGCGGACTCCTTTGATTAATCTTCATCCTCTTCAGGGGCATTGACATTTCTTCCGTTGTAGGCTCCGCATTCAGGGCAGGCAGTATGGGGAAGCTTAGGTTCCTGACACTCAGGACATACACTCACTGTGGGAGCGCTTGTTTTATAATGTGTTCTTCTTTTTCTGCCTCTTGCTTTGGAACTTTTCTGCTTTGGTACGGCCATTGGTTTCTCCTAACTATATTATTTCATTTGTATTTTTTTACATTTCACACCAATACAACAAAACATATCTAATTACCCTAATTACCGGAAACTGTCAAGACCTTGTTGCTCAATTCAAAGTTTTGTGGTAGTTAA